>Ga0116183_1001431_pt1 | contig 27056 bp, 25 predicted proteins | sample AD_UKC078_MetaG_FD_89753 | JGI IMG/M metagenome (GOLD analysis project Ga0116183, IMG submission 89753) | Active sludge microbial communities of municipal wastewater-treating anaerobic digesters from USA - AD_UKC078_MetaG | ecosystem: Engineered > Bioreactor > Anaerobic > Digestate | place: USA...
AAGCATTACAACCGTCAATCAACCGATTGACCAAAACGAAGTAGCGCAAGCCCCCACGCGCTCACATTGCGTGAGGCACCAGCTCACGCTTCGCGCTCACTTTCATGTGAGGCACCTCGCGGGACCCCGGCACGGAATGGCTGGATCAGGCACGGAAACCGAAGATCTGCTGAGGTATCGAGCTTCCCACAATCGGTAGGTGCGACTACTGCGACTGATTACAGACGACATCGCCTGACTCATGTCGGCGGAAATCCGGCGACGGCGGTCTCGGCGGCCTGGGTTATCCGCTCAGTGTGGCCGAGTCGGGCAGCCAAGACTGGCGTCGGCCGCCCTAGCCGCGTCACGTAGGTTCTTAGCGAGTACAACCCAGGATGAAGCGCAGCTCTCAAACGAAAGTCATCATGCCCGAGGACCAGATCTCAGACGTTCCACCGAACCACCTCTCCATTGATCCGCACAGCCCCTTCTATAGCGAAGAGGTGCTGATCCGCGACGTGGGTATTCGCTTCAACGGTGTCGAGAAGACCAATGTTCACGAATACAACGTGGCCGAGGGGTGGGTGCGTGTTGAAGTCCCCACCGCCAAGGATCGCCGCGGAAACCCGATGGTGATCAGGCTCAGCGGCACGGTCGAACCGTACTTCCGCTCAGCGGAATAGCGGAGATTCGTTCAGAAGTTGTGGCAGGCGTTGATGGCCCTGCCGATCGGACCGTTGGACGAGTCCATGATGTCGTCACTGACGCCCGCCCACCGTTCGTAGCCGAGGATCCCCTCCAGGGTGTTCACCTGCTGCTGACGCTGCCCCGGAGGTGCGGCCAGGAGCACCGCGAGCCCGACCCGCAACTGTTGTTCCAGCTTCGGATCGCCACTGATCCGTCCCCAGATGATGGGGTCGTTCTGCTGCATTGACGACATGATCTGCTGTTCCGAGCAGGTCGTGGTGTTCAGATCATCGGCGTGGGCCGACCCTGCCAGCGCAACCGCAAGACAGGTCAGACCAACGGCCGTGCCCAGTTGTGAAAGCCTGCGCACACCCTTGTTTGTATCGCTCATGGTGGGGATCGTACTAATGCCCGGATCTCGATGTCCTGTCTGCGTCCTGTCTGAGTCCTGCCTGAGTCCTGTCCGTTCGGCGGTGACGTACCCGGTAGCGATGGGGTCGAACGCGGCGTGTGCCTCGGGGAGCGGAGCGAGGTCCTGACCGAGTTCGGTGATCGACTCGGCCTCCAGAAATGCGCACGGTCCGGCCCGGCCGACAGGCCCTCACTCGGCGCGTTGGGCTGGCGACCGCAGCGTTGCTCCTGATTACTCCATCAAGCGACTGGTTGACGCGACCCTGTCCGCATTTCCGGACACCCAGATCGTCGTCGCGGCGGCCAACCCCGAAATCACCCGTCTAATTCCTGGCCGCTCCGTGAAGAATGACAAGAACTGCGTCTCGGAGATATCGAACCGGTGGAAGATCGCGTCGGTTACCTGAGGTAATCCGTCGCCCCAGCATCTTGCGCTGCCCCCCAAGGGAGTCCACGCTGGAAGAAGTCCCGTGGCACCGAGGTCTGACGGCCGTCCACCGGCGGGGTTGCTCCTCGGGTCACATCGTTTCGATGAGGAGGACAACGTGAAGACCAGAATCAAGACGGCGTTGGCGGCTACCGCGGTCGCAGTCGTCGCCACGGCGACCGCGGTACCGGCAGCGGCGGCGCCCTATCCGATTGTGGGCAAACTCGGCAGTGCACTGAACATGACCGACTCGGTGGGCCAGGTCGCGCTCAGTTGGACAGTCGCCGGGCTCAAGCCTTGCAACGATGTCATGCCGGGCTACCGGGTGGCTGGCACCCTGTGGGAGGCGACGGCCACCGTCAAGGCCATCCGGGGAAGCGTCACGCCCGCCGTTTCCCAGTTCAACGCCGTCGCCCCGAACCAGGCCGCGTACCGCGTTCTGTGGCAGGTGGCGAGTCCGGCCAACATCAGTGCCGCCACCATCCCGCAGGGTGCGTCGGCGACCGGGAAGATCCACTTCGACGTCACCGGTCCCGCGCCCACCACGGTCACGATGAACAACGGAATGGAGGACCTGATGATCTGGGGGCCATAGCCGCCGGAGCCCGAGTCGGCTTCTGATCGGAGACGGTCTGTATTACCTGTTCCTGAGCAACTAGCGAACCCTGGTCGCTAGCTCCGCGAGGTGAGTACTTATCGCGGCGCGTATTGCCGCGGGGGAGTCCAGTGGTGGCTCGGACAGCGCATGAAGAGCTAGACCGTCGATCAACGCATGCAAGCGCACGACTTCGGTCTCAAGGTCGCGACTTGGAGATACGAGATTCGCGACTGCCAACTCAGACAGCACATTGCGCACCGCGCCACGGACTACAAGATCGAGGCTGTGCGCCTTGACGGCCAGCTCCGGATTGGCGATACGACGGGTCAGCAGGGTGAACCAGATCTGCGCCTCAGCCTTGCGCTGTTGATCGAGTGGAAGCATCTCTTCGACGGCCTTCTGGAGCACAGCACGGTCCGGCTCGTCGAAGTCGAGCGCCCCTATCCGCCCGGCAATGCTGACGAGCATCTCGCCCATCGCGAAGAGAAGGAGGTCGTCATTGGACTTGTAGTAGTGGCGAATTGCGCCGACAGACCAGCCTGTTTCTGCAGCAAGAGCGCGCACCGTTACCGCGCCCACGCCCTCGCGTAAGAGTATCCGCCACATTGCGGCCGCAATCTCGCGCTTCCGCTCGTCGTGATCAACCATCTTTGGCAACGGCCGCTCCGCTCCGGCAATGACTGCTGTCGATACCCTTGTTTTAATACAGTGTACTATTTCGGCTGGTACCGAACTGTCGTCGTGTCCAGACCCATGATTCGTACCCAGAGGTAGAGGAAGGCGGCGGTATGCCCGCACCATCAGCAGAGGTATTCGATCGCCTGCGCAGGCTGGCCGCGATCGGGGATATCGATGCACGTCCGAGCACGTCGATCATCGAGGTGTTCACCGGCAAGCCGTTGACGACCATCCCGGTGGGTACTGCCGATGACGTCGAAGCGGCCTTCTCGGAAGCCCGCGCGGCGCAGGTCGAATGGGCAAAGCGTCCGGTCAGCGAGCGGATTGATGTGGTACGCCGATATCGGGATCTTGTGATGCGGAATCGCGACTTCCTGATGGACCTGCTCCAGGCTGAGGCAGGTAAGGCGAGGTGGGCGGCGCAGGAAGAAGTCATCGACTTGGTCGCGAATGCGAATTATTACGTCCGTGTTGGCGCAGCCTTATTGAAGCCGCACAAGGTGCAGGCGTTGCTGCCGGGGATCGGCAAGACCACCGTGGCGCACCAGCCCAAGGGTGTGGTCGGGGTTATCTCGCCGTGGAACTATCCGATGACCCTGACCGCGTCGGACTCGGTGCCGGCGTTGCTGGCCGGCAACGCGGTGGTGCTCAAGCCGGATAGCCAGACGCCGTACTGCGCACTGGCCTGTGCCGAACTGCTGTATCAGGCTGGTTTGCCGCGAGGGTTGTACGCCGTGGTGCCCGGTCCGGGCTTGGTGGTTGGTACCGCGATCACCGACAACTGCGACTACCTCATGTTCACTGGTTCGTCGGCGACCGGAATCCAGCTTGCCGAGCATGCTGGCCGCCGCCTCATCGGCTTCTCGGCCGAGCTCGGGGGTAAGAACGCGATGATCGTGACCCGCGGTGCCAATCTCGACAAGGTGGCGAAGGCCGCTACCCGGGCCTGCTTCTCCAACGCTGGCCAGCTGTGCATCTCGATTGAACGGATCTACGTCGAAAAAGGCATTGCTGAGGAATTCACCCGAAAGTTCGGCACTGCGGTGCGAAACATGAAACTCGGTACCGCATACGACTTCTCCGTCGACATGGGCAGTCTCATCTCAGAAGGTCAGCTGAAGACGGTCTCAGGTCACGTCGACGACGCAACGGCGAAGGGCGCCAGGATTATTGCGGGTGGAAAGGCGCGGCCCGACATCGGGCCGCTGTTCTACGAACCGACCGTGCTGGCTGACGTCACCCCCGAAATGGAATGCGCCGCAAACGAAACGTTCGGACCATTGGTGTCCATCTACCCGGTTGCCGATGTCGATGAAGCCGTCGAGAAGGCCAACGACACCGAATACGGCTTGAACGCCAGCGTGTGGGCGAGCTCCACCGCCGAGGGCGAGAAGATCGCCGCCAGACTGCGGTCCGGGACGGTGAATGTCAATGAGGGCTACGCGTTTGCGTGGGGAAGCCTCAGCGCACCGATGGGTGGCATGGGATTGTCCGGAGTCGGGCGCCGGCACGGACCTGAAGGACTCCTCAAGTACACCGAATCGCAGACGATCGCCACCGCGCGGGTACTCAATCTCGATCCGCCATTCGGAATGTCATCGGCGTGGTGGCAGAAGGCGCTGTTGCCGATGGTCCGCACGGTGATGATGCTCCCCGGCCGGAAGTGAGACTGGCCCGGCTGGAATGTGTCCCCTGTTGGGGGCGTAGGGACGGCGGCGAAGTATGAACAAGGGCGAAGGATGAAGGAGCCCCAAGGCGGCGAGTCCGAGCGCGCACACACGGGCGAACACCGGGGCTTGGTGGTTGGTGCGGCCGGGATGATGGCCGCCGGATTCCTGACCACCTTTTTGTCCCCGTTGCTTGCCGTGTCCTTCGCCCGCGAGTTTCACTTCGGGATTGCATCGGCGGGTCTGCTGGTGGCGTGCGGACAAGGCGGGGTCGCCTTATCCGCATTCGGAGTTCTGCCCGCGCTGCCGCGTCTGGATCGACGCAAGGTCGGGATCGCTGGAGCACTTCTCGCCGCGGCGTGTCTTTCGTTGACAGGCTTTGCAACCGGGTTCGGCGTCGTGCTGGCGTTGCAGATCATGACGGGGATAGGGGCAGGGTTGTGCTACGCGTGCGCGAACTCCGCCCTGGCCTACGCACGGCTCCCGGAACGCGCTTTCAGCATTGTCACCATCACATGGATGCTGGTGGGAGCACTGATGCTCACACTCGGCCCGAGCCTGCACGACATCTGGCCGAAGGTTGGTATCTACCTCGGGATCGCCGTCGCGGAATTGCTGTGCATCGCACTCATCGTGCGGTTGCCGGATGTGCGATTCCTGCCGAAGGACGACACCCCTTCGGTCAAGCCAGGCGAGGAGGTGAGCGGACAAGGGCTTTCGTGCGACGAAGGTCGGACCGGACTATCGGAACGACTGCGCATCGTCGGTCCGGCAGCACTTCTCGTGGGCGTCATGGGCGTTCTGGAAATCGGGAACGCGATGGTCTGGACGTTCGCTGAGCCGATCGGGGAGCAAGCCGGACTCTCTGTGCAGACCACGGCGATGTTTCTGGGTGCATCCCAACTCATTGGATTGGTCGGAGCCGGAATCACAATGGCGTTCGGCGCCAAAGTGGGCAAAATGACACTCATCGTCCCGGCTGTTGCCGCGTTGGGTGCGGGCAATCTGCTGGTCGGTACAGCGGCCAGTCCCGCGCCGTTCATTGCGGGATTCCTCGCAATCAACCTCGCGTTCTTTTGTGTCACTCCGCTCTTGTTGGCGTTGGCAGCCGAACTGGATACGAATTCGGGCCGGCTCGTCGTTCTGGCCGGCGGTACCGCGTTGGTGGCCGGCGCTATCGCCCCGGCACTCGCAGGTGTGATTGCCGGGACAGACGGACATTGGTCCCGGCTGGGTGTGACGAGCTTGGTCCTGATGTTGGTGTCCGTGCCACTGCTGGTCCTTCCGGTCCGCACCGCGAAGCGCCGCGTGGGCTCAACCGCCGATCTCGCCACCGACATGCACGCCAACTGAAAACCAGATCAGAAAGGTCCCTCAGCCAGATGAACGGTCCAACCACTTTCGAGGACATTCCACGGCCAACAAACAGGCTGCCGGTCTTGGGGGATGCACTCCATCTCGATTCCGACCACCCGACCCAGAGTCTGATGGATCTGGCCGACGAACTCGGCCCGATCTACAGCCTGGTTGCGCCCGGCCAGGATCTGGTCGTCATTACCGGCGGCGACCTTGTCGAAGAATGTCTGGACGAGAGCCGGTTCGAAAAGAACAACTCACCCGAACTCGTGACCATGCGGGAGATTGTCGGCGACGCCATCTTCAGTGCGTGGACCGACGAACCCGCATGGAAGAAGGCCCACAACATTCTGTTGCCCGCCTTCGCACCCCAGGCCATCAAGGGCTACACCGCGAAGATGGCCGATATCGCCGACCAACTGGTCATGAAGTGGGCCCGGCTGAACCCCGGCGACCCCGTCGACATCGTCTCCGATATGACCAAGTTGACCTTCGACACCATCTGCTTGGTGTGCTTCAGCTATCGTCCCGGGTCGTTCTATCGCCAAGATATGCCACCGATCGTGGTGGCTATCGAGGAGGCGATCGCCGAATGCGTCAACCGCCCAAGTCGATTGCCCGGCGAGGACATCTACGAGGCCATCAAGGGGCGGAGCAGGTACAAGGAGAACGTCAGTTTCGCCAACAACCTGGCAGACGAGATCATTGACGAACGGATCCGCAGCGCCGACGTCGGGAAGAACGGCGACGTTCTCGATCTCATGCTGACCCAGGCTGACAAGGGCAGCGGCCAGAAGTTGGACCGGCTCAACATTCGTCAGCAGATGCTGACCTTCCTCGCCGCAGGTTACGACACCACCAGCGGAATGCTCATGTGGACCGTCTACTACCTTGTGAAAAATCCCGAGGCCTTGGCCAAGTGCTACGCGGAGGTCGACGAGGTATTCGGAGATGACTTGTCCGTCCTCCCGACCGAGACGCAAATCTCCAAGTTGCCTTATCTGCTGCAGTGCATGAAGGAGGCGCTTCGGCTGTGGCCGGTCGGCGCGGGATTCCAACTCCGTCCGCTGGCCGACGAAGTGATCGGTGGCAAGTACCGGGTAAAGAAGGGTCAGCCCATCCTGATCCTGACCCCGCAGATACAACGCGACCCTTCGATCTTCCCCGACCCGGAGAAGTACGACCCCGATCGGTTCCTGCCGGAGGTTGAGGCATCTCGGCCGCACTGGGCGTGGATGCCGTTCGGCAACGGTCAGCGGGCCTGCATCGGCCGTCACTTTTCGTTCTACGAATCCCAACTGCTACTCGGCCTGATCCTGCAGCGGTTCAACCTCATTGATTCGTTTGACTACCAACTGGAGATCAAAGACTTCTTCGCGATCAAGCCGGCCAACCTCACCATCACGGTCAAGCCCCGAGAGGGCCGCGAGGCAGCAGTGCTCGCAGGCCCGCGGTCTACCGCCGCCGCCGAGACGCCCGTCGAAGCAGTGGCGTCACATCGCGTCGTTTCCGATTACGGCGGAGGAAACCCGATTCTGGTGCTGCACGGCTCCAATCTGGGGACCTCCGAGAGGATCGCCAACGAGATCGCCGAAGACGGCCGCGCCCGCGGCTTCACCGTGACCCAGGGTGCGCTCGACGACCACGTCGGCTTGCTGCCGACGACCGGACTGGTCGTCATCTGTACGTCGTCCTACAACGGCAACCCACCCGATAACGCTGTCGAATTCCACCGTTGGCTGAGCAGCGGAGTCCCTTCCGGCTCGTTGGAGGGCGTGACGTACGCGGTCTTCGGGGCCGGAGATCGGGTGTGGGCGTCCACCTTCCAGAAGGTGCCGGCAGAGGTCGATGACATGCTCGAAGCTGCCGGGGCGGCTCGCTTTGTGGAGCGCGGCGCCGCCGACGCCTCCGACGATTTCGACGGCATGTTCCGCGATTGGTACGCCTCATTCTGGAACAAGGCGGGTGACGCTCTCGGATTGGCGCCGCAGCCCGACATCGCGGTCGACAGGAACCGCTATGAGATAACGGCGACTGGGCAGCGCCTGCACGGGTCGTTCTTCTCATCCTTGGATGCCGCAGCGTTTCGGATGGTCGAGAATCGGGAGTTGCTGACCAGGGTCGGTCGGACTGGTCAGGACCCCCGGTCCACCCGGCACATCGAATTCCAGCTGCCCGCGGGAGCCACCTATCGCACCGGTGACCACATTGCGCTGCTTCCCCGCAATGCCGCCGAGGTCGTCGGTCGCGCAGCCGCTCTGGCTGAACTTGACCTCGACGAGTTGGTGATGATCCGACCGAACACCGGGGCGCCAAGTCACCTGCCGTTGGACACGCCGTTCGTGGTCTCCGAGATACTTTCCGCGCGAGTCGAACTGCAGGCTCCGTTGACGCGAGCTCAGATAAGGACGTTGGCCGAATTCGCCACGGACCCGGACGAACAGGCGGAGCTTGCAGCTTGGGCGGCCGAGGGTGAAGAGAATGTGACCAGATACCGCGAGGAGATCCTCTTCAAGCGGGTGTCTCTGCTCGATATGGTGCAGCGGTACCGATCCATCGACGTCCCCCTCAATACCTGCCTTGACCTGTTGCCCGGTTTAGCCCCCCGGTATTACTCGATCTCGTCGTCGCCGATGGCGCATCCGGATCGCTGCAGCATCACAGTTGGAGCCCTTCGGGCACCGGCGCGCAACGGCATTGGGATCTATCACGGAACCTCGTCGAACTTCCTCGCCCGAACCGAGCCGGGCACCATGGTGCCGGGATTCATCCGTCCGCCAGGTCTGCCCTTCTACGTTCCTGACGATCCGGCCACACCAATGATCATGATCGCCACCGGAACCGGGCTCTCACCGTTCCGCGGTTTCCTGCAGGAGCGGGCAGCGCAAGGTGCCGGCGCCAAGCTCGGGCCGGCGCTGCTGATCTACGGATGCCGTTTGCCCGATTCGGATTTCATCTACGAAGACGAGATTCGACAGTTCGAATCCGACGGTGTGGTCAAGATCGTGACTGCGTACTCAGCTGTGCAGGACGGCACCCGCCGGCGGGTTCAGGACGCCGTGCGCTGCCATGCTGACGAGATTCTCGAGCTGATGGCGGCCGGAGGCAATACCTATGTCTGCGGGGGCGCCGGCACCGTCGCGCCCGCGTTGCGGGGTGCCTTTGCCGAGATATATCAGCGGTACGCGGGTGTCTCCGCCGATGAGGGCGTGGCGTGGCTCGAGGAACTGCGCGCGACGAACCGCTATCTCGAGGACGTCTGGGCAGCGCACTGACTTATGGCTACCGAGAGGACGCTTCTGCCCGGAGGAAGCAATGGCAACGTGTGAGATAACGGTCAACGCGACCGCCGCCCACGTGATGGATGTGTTGGCAGACCTGCCCGGCATGCTCGAGTGGTCCGCCGCCGACTCGGTGGCAGTCATCGAGCGCGACCCGGCGGGCCGGCCGACCCTTGCCCGCTGGCGGGAAAGATACGGACCGCTGCCTGACGAATTTCTTCTGGAATACCTCTGGAACGGCGATGAAAGTGTCCGCTGGAGGCTGGTGGAGGGACGAATCCTGAAGAAAGAGGATGGCTGTTGCAGCTTGAAAGTTGCTGGTGACGGCCGGACTACGGTGGCCTACAGCCTCGAACTCGGGATAGGGCTGTGGATTTGGTCTGGCATCCGGTCGCGAGTTGAATCGTTGATCGTCACCAGCACCCTGACAGCACTCAAGCGTCGCGTCGAATTGGGATAGTGCCGTCCCGACTTGCCGAGGTGGGCCGGCGACCAGGGTTCGCTGGCTGTTCCTGAGATACCAGGCGGGCGGCGGACTTTCTTGAGTCCACCGCTGTCTTGGGGTAGCTTCGGCGCCGGTTCCCGGGTGCGGGCGAAGTTGCGGCGCTTGGCTCCCGGGTGGGCATTCCCGGAAGGAGACGACGGCTCGGCATGTTCATCACACGTTTCGCGGCGGCCGCCATGATCGCCGTCGCCGCCGGTGTGGGACTCCCCGCCGGCGCGGTGGCGGCCCCGAAGAACTACTGCACCGAACTCAAGGGCATCGAGACCAGCGGGGTGTGCACGATTCAGCTGACCGATCCCGGTTACACCGTCGACATCAGCTTTCCGACCGCTTACCCCGACCTGAAATCGGTCGCCGACTACATCTCCAAGACTCGGGACGGCTTCCTCAGTACTGCCCGCAGTTCCGCCCCGCGGGTACTGCCCTATGCGCTGAGCATCACCGCCGCGAAGTACGGTTCGGCGATCCCGCCGCGCGGAACCACCGGGATGGTGCTGACGACGTACCAGAACACCGGCGCCGCACACCCTCAGACGTCCTACAAATCGTTCAACTGGGATCAGACCTACCGCAAGCCGATCACCTGGGAGACGCTGTGGCAGCCGACCGCCGACCCGCTTCCGGTGGTGTTCCGCACGGTTCAGGCCGACGTGAATGCCCAAGCGGGGCAGCCGGTTCCGATCTCGCCCGAAGCCGGTCTGGACCCGGCCAACTACCAGAACTTCGCCATCACCAATGACGGGGTGATCTTCTTCTTCAGCAGGGGCACGCTCCTGCCCGACGCGGCCGGCGCCCCGGAGGTGCTGGTTCCCCGTTCGGCAATCGACCCGATGCTGGCCTGAATCAGGATGTTCGGCCGGCCGCTCACGAGCACCCCGCCAGGGGCAGCGGATTGACCGCCAGTACCCGCGTCGTGCCGTCGACGAGCCAGCGCGCACCAGGGTTCTGCAGCGCCGCCTGGTAGACCGCACCGGCCGCGGGACCGGTGAGTTCGCCGCAGGCGACCGCACGGCGTGCCGTCGACGCGTTCATGAAGTCCGACAGCGGGGGGCCCGGCCATACCGCAGTGGCTGGTTCGTCGTTGCGGCCGGGAAGCGGCTCGTGGACCGTCACCCGCTCGGGGGAGAAGGGCTGCCGGGGGGCTCCGCCCGGTAGCGCGGCGGCGCTGGCGATCAGCGCGCGGAGCCGATCGCGGGCATCGCGCTGGGCGGGGGTGAGCCCCGTCTCGAACTGCTGGTTGAGTGCGTACACCCGCACCTGCGCCGGTTCGCCGTGGTCGTTCGCCAGCACCGTCGTGGTGGCCAGATCGGTCATCCGCGGGGCACCGAAGTCGATGCTGCCGCCGAGCAGGCCGCTGGACCGGGCCGCGGCCACGAACTGTTGCACGTCGGCCGGGTCGACCCGGGCCACCTCGTAGCGCGCCGGAACGGGCTGCAGAGCCGGGGCGGGGATCACGGTGAGCACCCGGCCGTCCCCGTACATCGCCAGCGACGGCGACTGCATCGCGTAGATGACCGATGGAACCATGCCGCCGGCGGACATCACCATGAACACCATCCGGTCGGCCGGCAGTGCGGTGGCGCGCGGGGTGGAGCCCGGCGCGCAGCCGGTCATCGTCACCCAAGCCAGCAGTGCCGCCGCCGCCCGGAGTCGCTGCGACCTCACAAAAGTCAATCTATGCCCTGTCCGGCCGTGGCGTACGGTCCTGCGGCTGGCCGTTGTGATGGGATCGACCGCATGGCGGCACGGATCGCGGCCCTGATGGCGGCTGCCCTGACAGCAGGGTGCGCCGCAGCGGCGTCGGAGACCCCCGTCGCGACACCGATCCCGGCACCCCCGGCGGCCGTCGCGGCGGCAACTTCGCCGGTGGCGCCGGCGGCGTCGGCTCCCGAGCCCCGGCCGGCCGGCGTCCACCCCGTCACCGCCACGGACCTCGGTGCCAGTTGGCGCCCGGGATGCCCGGTCGGACCGGCCGACCTGCGCCGCGTTGAGCTGGACCACCTCGGTAACGACGGAATCCTGCACCGCGGAAACCTGGTGGTGCACCGCGACGTCGTCGACGATGTGATCGCCATCTTCGCCGACCTGGTCAGGATGCGTTATCCCATCGAACGCATCCGGACCGTCGAGCACTATCCCGGCGCCGGGGACGAGGCCTCCATGCGCGACAACAACACCTCGGCGTTCAACTGCCGGCCGCTGCCCGGCAGCACCCGGTGGTCCGAGCACGCGTACGGACGCGCGATCGACGTCAACCCGCTGGTCAACCCCTACCTCGACTCCGCCGGTGATCTGCAGCCCGCGACCGCACGGCGCTATCTCGACCGCACCCGGGACGACCTCGGACTGCTGCACCCCGGCGACGCCGCGGTGACCGTGTTCACCGACCGCGGCTGGACGTGGGGCGGGACCTGGCGCGACCCGGTCGACTACCAGCACTTCGAGGCCGGCTGAGCGGTACACCGGACGGTTCGTCCAGGCGCTCTGGCCCGATCCGGCGTGGCCGGGCCGACCCATCACCGACAATGGGCGGATGGCGACCCAACAGCGGCAACGGCTCGGGATCCAGGACGCGCTCTGGCTGGAGATGGACCGACCGAACAACCTGATGGTGGTCGACTCGGTCATCTGGACTGCCGAGCCGCTCGATTTCGGCAAGGTCCGCAAGGTGGTCACCGAGCGACTGCTGCGCCGCTACCCGGTGTTCCGCAGCCGCGCGGTTCAGGACGACGACGGAAGCTGGTGGTGGGAGCCCGACCCGCACTTCAAATTCGACAACCACGTCGCCCTGGTGTCACTGGCCAATCCCGACGATCCGCGGGCGTTGCAGGAACTCGTCGCCGCCCACCGCACCGAGATGCTTGACCGCGAACGGCCACTCTGGCAGGCCATCTGGGTGCGTCGCTACCGCGAGGGCAGCGCGATGATCCTGCGCAGCCACCACGCCATCGCCGACGGTATGCGGATGGTGCAGTTGTCGATGAGCCTGTTCGACGCCGAACCCGACGGCGGGCCGATCCTCGCCCCGGCGGTGGCCCAGGTCGCGGCCCGGCCGCACCCGCCCGGTCAGCCGCTGGCCAGCCGGTTGCGTTCTGGTGTGGCCGGTGTCGCGCATCGGGCCGGCGCGACGGTGTCCCGGGCCACCGGCGTCCTCAGCGGGCTGACTGATGCCCCGGTGGCGCTGCAGCAGGCCGGACGGTTGGGCCGCTTCGCCCTGCGTAATCCGTTGGGTGCCGCCGACACCCTGGTGCATGCCGCCCAGGCCACCGGTGCGGGCATCGCCGACACGGTTCGTTCGGCGCTGCCCGGCGGTGGCCGGCTGGTCGATGTGTTCTCCGGCGCCCCCGGCGATGTGGACACACTGCGCAAACTGCTGTTGGGCACCCGCAACGACGTGACGATCTGGACCGGCACCGCAGGTGGGGCCAAGAGTGTGGCCTGGTCGGAGCCGCTGTCCCTGCCCGCGGTCAAGGCGGTCGCCGCGGCCAACCAGTGCACGGTCAACGACGTGCTGGTGGCCACCGTCGCCGGGTGCCTGCACGACTACCTGCAGGCTCACCAGGCCCGCTGCTCGTCGGTGACTTTCATGGTGCCGGTCAATCTGAAACCGCTCGATCTGACCTTGCCGGAAACCCTGGGCAACGAGTTCGCGCTGGTCCAACTCGAACTGCCCACCGATGAACCCGACGCCCACGAGGTGCTGGCCGTCGCCAAGCGGCGGATGGACCGAATCAAGAACGGTCACGAAGCGGCCGTCGCGTTCCGGTTCCAGGAGACCATCGCCGGGTTCAGCCGCGGACTCTACGAAGCCTCGGTGGACCTGTTAGCCAATCGCACGGTCGGCACCCTGACCAACGTGCCCGGGCCGCCCGATCCCGTGTATTTGGCGGGCAGCCTGGTCGACGGGATGGTCGGCTGGGCCCCGATCTCCGGGGATCAGCCGATGAGTTTCACCATCTACAGCTACAACGGCGAGGTGACGGTCGGGATCGCCTGCGACACCGCACTGGTGCCGGACCACGAGATGATCGTCGACGGTTTCTCCGCGGCGTTCGGCCGACTCGTCGAGGCCACCCCGAGCGCGGATCTGATGCAGATCACCTGGGGGAGCGCGGGGAGTTTCCGGCAAGGTCCCCGGAGAGGTCCCCGGAAAGGTCACGACCGAAAGCGATAAGCGCCCGTCGGCCGATGGCCAGGATCCGCTCGTCGAAATCACCGCCGCGGTAGGACAGTTCCAGCACCCGGTCCGCCATCTCGACGGCCACCAGCATCGTGCGCGGGTCGGTGTCGGCGGGGATCAGCCCGGCTGCCAAAACGATTCCGTGCATCCGGTCGGCCAGGGTCTGCATCCGGGTCCTGACGTAGCCCGTGACGGCGGGGGAGGTGCGCCCGCCCATCCACATCCGCGCGGTGCTCGGGTGCTGGCGGTAGTACTGCACGTGCAGGGCCATTTCGTTGTCGAGCAGGTCGGCGACCGACTCGATCCGCCAGGTGCGTTCGGCCTCCACACATCGCGTGTCCAGTTCGGCGCACTGCCGTTCGAGTAGTTCGCCCAGGATCGCCTCGCGGTCGGGGAAGAACCGGTACAGCGACGGGTAGGACACCCCGGCCCGGTCGGCAATCGCCCGGGTGGTGGCGGCGTCGACGCCCTCCTCGTCGGCGATCGCGGCGGCCGCGTCCAGAATCCTGATCACCGTCTGGCGGCTGCGCTCCTGCACCGGCGCCCGGCGGGCCGCGCTGGCGATCGTCACAGTCGGCCCCTTTTGGTCGATTCCCTTGACAGCCATCCACAAAACTATAACATTGTTAGCGTTTACTCCAGCTTGCTCCATCACGCCGATCCGGGAGACCCGATGTCCGTCGCCACGTTCAACCAGACCCGCCCGAAGGATTCGTTCACCGGTCATGTCGATGTCCTGATCGTCGGGGCCGGCATCTCCGGGCTCGGCATGGGGCACTACTTGGCGACGACGCTGCCGGGGAAGAGCTTCGCGATCCTGGACGGCCGCGACGCCATCGGCGGAACCTGGGACCTGTTCCGCTATCCGGGCATCCGCTCGGACTCCGACCTGCACACCTTCGGCTATGAGTTCAAGCCGTGGACCTCCGACAACGCCATCGCCGACGCCCACGAGATCCTCGACTACCTCCATGAGGTCATCGAGGAGGACGATCTGGGCCGGCGGATCTATCTGCAGCACAAGATCGTCAAGGCCGACTTCTCCAGCGAGACGGCACGCTGGACGGTCACCGTGGAGCGCGACGGCCAGCAGTGGGAGGTCACCTGCGCCTTCCTGTTCGGCGCCACCGGGTACTACGACTACGCCAGCGGCTACACCCCGCATTTCGAGGGCCAGGAGGACTTCGGCGGTGTGATCGTGCATCCGCAGTCCTGGCCGGAGGATCTCGACTACCGCGGCAAGGAGGTCGTCGTGATCGGTAGCGGCGCCACCGCCGTGACGCTCATCCCGGCGATGGCCGACGACGCCGGCCACATCACCATGTTGCAGCGTTCGCCGTCCTATGTGATGCCGCTGCCGCGGAAGGATCCGATCGCCAATACGCTGCGCAAAGTGCTGCCGGAGAAGGCGGCCTACGCCGTCACCCGGCGGTTCAACATCGGCAAGGGCCGGTTCATCTACAACCTCTGCCAGCGTCACCCCAACGTCGCCAAGCGCATCATCCGCTCCGCCAACGTAAAGTTCCTGCCCGAGGACTTCGATGTCGCCACCCACTTCACTCCCAGCTACAACCCGTGGGACCAGCGCCTGTGCGCGGTGCCCGACGCTGACCTCTTCCGCGCCATCGGCAGCGGCCGCGCCTCAGTGGTGACTGACAAGATCGTCCGGTTCACCAAGACCGGAATTCTGCTGGAGAGCGGCCGCGAGCTGAAGGCCGACATCATCGTCACCGCCACCGGTCTGAACGTGAAGTTGTTCGGCGGTATCGAGGTCTCGGTGGACGGCGAGGTCAAGAACCCCAGCGAAAGCCTGGTCTACAAGGCATTCATGCTGTCCGGTATCCCGAACCTGGCCTTCATGTTCGGCTACACCAACTCGTCGTGGACGCTCAAGGTCGGCCTGGTCTGCGATCACCTGTGCCGGATGCTCGCCTACATGGATCAGCACGGCTACACCACGGTCATGCCGGTCGCCGACGACCCAGGTATGCAGACCCGGCCGATGCTCGACTTCTCGGCCGGCTACATCCTGCGGGCCGCCGACGGCCTCCCCCGGCAGGGCGACAGCGGTCCGTGGACCATCGAGATGGACTACTGGGCCGACCACGCCCGCTTGCGCGCGGGTTCGGTCGATGACGCGGCACTGCGCTTCAGCGCGGTGGATCGCGCCGCAGTCGGATCGGGCGCGGCGCGCTGACCCCGGTTCCTCGCGTCGAGTGAGGAAGGACGCAGGGGGTTACTCGCATTTCTTCTGCGTGAGTCCTCACTCGATGTGGGGAAGGGGTCGATGCTGCGCGCTGACAAGGCTGCCGGGGTCGGCGTGATTGTCACCAGTGGAGTAGGCGGACCGTAGGGATCGACGGCCCCGGCGTTCACCGGCGGACCCCCGACTCCGTACGGGCCCGGTGGCGTGGTGTGGAAGGGCCGATTCGCCGGGTCCCCGGTGAGGTAGGAGATCCCGTTGTCCCAGCCCGTGGGGATCGCCGTCAGGAAGTTCACCGTCGTGGCGATCGGGTTGGGGAAGTAGAGGTACTTCGCCGGCGTCGGGGCGCCGGGATTGATGGTGCGGTCGTACCCCGTCTCCACCAGGACCCGCAGTGGCGGGTCGAGCACCGTCGCCAGTAGCGGGCCCAGGTACGGCACCACGGTCAGCGGACGCACCAGAGGCAGCACCTCGGCAGGGAACAGGTAGTACGTCGAATCCTGGTACTGCCCCTGCAGCAGAGGTGTCCCGGTGCCGAACTCCGGGTGGTCGTACGGAAACGCGATCAGCGCGTTGAGGTCGGCGAGCAGATTGAGCGGGTTGGTGGGGAAGTCCGCGACGAGGTCGTACTGGTGCACGACGTCAACAGTGGTCAACGGTGTCGGCTGCGGTGAGTTGGTCACCGTCGCGCCGTTGAACGTCACCCCGAGGATCGGGAGGTGCACCCCCACGAAGCGCTCCAGGATTCCGCCGTTGGGCCGGTTGCCGCTCGCGACCAGGACGAAGTTGACCGAACCGGCCGGTGGGTGAGCGATCAGGTTGCTCTTCGCGATGGTGGCGATTGTCGCGCTGTCGGAGTAGCCGAAGACCGTGAAGTCGGTGCCGCCGACGACCCTGATCTCGCTGGAGGTGTACGGCGGATCGGTCACGGCGCAGGGCCGTTGCCGCAGGCAGTTATCCAGGTTCGCCAGTCCCACCGCCACGGATTCGTCGAAGGTCATCGAATCCAGCCCGGTGTCCGGCCAGAACTCGGCCGGCCAGAACTCGGCCGGAGTGTAGACCGCCGCCGGTGTGCACGACGGTCCGCACAACTGCGAGGGGCCGACGAAGTTGTCGTGGGCCCAGTCCACGTAACTTTCGATGTAGGACGGCGGGTCCGGGCCCGGAATGGTCAATGTGTGTCCGGTTCCACCCATGTAGAGGGCGGTTCCGGCCAGTGCGATCGGCGGGGAGACGGTGGCGGCGAGGGTCGCCAGCACGGTGGTGAGGCCGAGCCAGATCGGTATCAGGGCCCGGACCGGTATCAGAAGGGCGTGCCACAGGCGGCGGGTCATCGGCATCAGCTCACCGGCACATCGACGATGGGACGCTGTACGCCCGCCCCGGGCCCGTCGAAGTGCCACCATTCGCCTGCGTACACCGTCAGCCCGCCCGCGGCCATCGCCTCACGAAGCCGCGCCCGGTTGGCCTGTTGTGCCGCGGTGACCCCGTCGGTCGCGAAAGCCGTTGCGCGGGGGGTGAAATCGTCGAAGTCGGTACCCATGTCCAGCAGCCGTCCATCTCGGGCCAGCGTGACATCCACTGAGCGGCCCGTCTCGTGGCTGCGTGAATAGGGTCCGGGCTGGGCCACCCAGGCCGGGTCTGGCACCGCCTGGAACATCCGGACCTGGACACTGTGCGGGCGGTAACAATCCCAGAACACCAGGGTCAGCCCGTCGGTGCGCAGGGCGGCGGCCGCGGTCGCCAATCCCGGCGTCAGCGACTCGTGCACCAGGCAGCGGGCGCTGGCCGGGTAGAGCGGAACACCCACGAAGTTGTTGGCGGTGGCGTAGCGCAGGTCGATGACGGCGTCGGGCACCACCGAACGAACATCGACCAGACCGACGGCCCGGGCCTGCGCGCTGACCGGCGGCACCCCGTCACCGGGCGCCGCGAAAGCCGGTGCGGCCGCGATCACCGCCATCAGCGCCGCTGCCGGCAGGGCGAGGTTCAGAGTCAACCGCATACCAGGAATTCTCCCGCCCGTCAGTCGTGGGCGCCCGCCCGGCCCAGGTCCAGGTGCTCGGACTGGGAGCGGTACCGCGGATAGGACAACAACCGTCGGGTGGTGACCGTGAGCACTCCGGCGGTCAGCACGGCGGCGCCGAGTGCGCCCAGGCCGGCACAGAACTGCGCGGCGTCGGAGGGGATGACGCCCCGGTCGGCCAGGATCAGCACCCAGGTCGCGGTGCCGTTGATCGACCCGTGCAACAGCATCACCAGCAGCAGACTGGCCCCGGTGTTGTTCGACAGCCAGGTGAACAGCACGCTGATGCTCACTGTGAACGCCACGAAGACCGCCAGGCCGACCAATCCGACGGCGCCGCCGGAGATCCAGCCTGGCGCGTACAGGAAGAAATGCCAGCCCGCCCACAGGCCACCGAGCAGCAGGGTGCCGCGCATGGGTCCGAAGCGCTCCTGCAGTCGCGGCAGGGCGAAGCCCCGCCAGCCGGACTCCTCGAACAGCGGCCCGAAGACGAAATGCGCCGCGAAGGCGGCCGGGTACAGCGCCAGCGCGGCTGGTGACAGCGCGCGCAGGACGTCGGTGCCCGTCGCTGCGGCGGTGATGGCGAGTTCGGCGAGCGGGATCGTCAACAGCGCCACCAGATACCACCGCGCACCGACCCGCCAGCAGGTCAACCGCTGCAGTAGGCGGCGCACCCCCGCACGGCCGCCGGTCACCGCGGTCAGGGCGAAAGCCGTCCCGGTGACGCCCACCGCGACGGCGGGCAGCGCGTACCAGGACGGGACATGGCTGGTCTCGGAGAACGCCGGGACGCCGGCGATCACCACCGGCGCCCACAGGATCCAGGTGACGGCGTAGGCCAGGACGAAGAACGCGGTCAGGGGGTACCCGCGCAGCAGTCGGATCACGGAGCCTCGCTGACGCGGTGGTCGGCGGTCAGCAGCAGGTTGTCGTAGGCCGCCCGGGACGGGGACTGCTGCCGTTGCGCCAGGTCCACGAAGTCGGCGACCACCTGCTCGGCCAGCAAACGCAGCTTGACGTTCCCCTCCTGCGAGCGCCACCGCAGCAGGTCGAAGGCGGCCTCGGCGTTGATGCCGTAGACCACCATCAGCATGCCCTTGGCCTGTTCGATGATCGCCCGGCTCTCGGCGATCTCGGCGATCGCAGCGCTGACACGTTCCTGCTCCTGGTCCGCTGCGGGGCTGACGTCGACGTAGAAGCCCTGCGTTCCCACCACCGCGCCGGTGCCGTCGGCCAGCTTGTCGGCGACCACGATGACGTGGTGGACCCGTCCGGCGGTGTCGACGATGCGGTGGCGGGTGCTGAATGACTGGCGGTGACGGCGGACCTCATCAAGGGTGGTGGCCACCTGCTGCCGGTCCTCGGGGTGCTTGTGCGACAAGACCAACTCAGTGGTCGGGACGGCGGTGCCGGGGGAGTAGCCGTGCATCACCTCCACCTCTGCCGACCACTCCCAGCGTTCGTCGGCGAAATGGAACCGGAACCATCCGACCTGCGGATCCCGGGCTGACGTGGACGCCCCGGCGGAACCGCCGATGGTCGGGCCGCTCGTCGGGAAAGTCATCTGAAACTCCCTCGTCCCGGTGCGCTTCGGGCAGGTTCGTTGTACACCCGCGCCGTTTTCGGTTCCAAATCCCGGGCACCGGGAGTCGATGCCGCGGGGCGGGCGAACTGGCGGCTGTAACAAAAGCCGGGCATGATCGGATGCAGTTTGTAGGAGACGTCCGCGCGAGCGGACTTGGCGGGAGTGGAGAACGCGATGGCCTTTGCGGTGACCATGCGTACCCGGGCGGCCCGTGCCGGACTCGGTGGACTGGGATTCGGGGTCGGGTTGGCGGTGCTGATGGCCCCGCACGCCGCCGCTGAACCTGAGGTTGCGCCCGCCGATCCGCCCCCACCGCTGGCGATCGTGGCCCCCGCGCCGGTGCTGCCGGGTGAGGTGGTCCAAGCCACGGCGTCGGCTGCCGCCGCGCCGGCCGCCACCGCATCGGCCGCCACGCCACTGGCGACGACACCGACGGAGGGCGTGCCGCACCTGCCCACCCCGGAAAACCTGCCGCCCGGAACCACCCAGGCTCCCAGCGAGGGAAGCAAACTCGGTTATATCCGTGATCTCTGGCACGCGGTGCGCACCCAGGATGTGACCATGAGCGACGCCGTGCTGCTGTTCACCCAGCGCCCGATGGACGCCGACACGCCACTGGACGCGATGTCACCGCGCAGCGAACCGATCCTCGTTCCGGACCCGGCGGCACCGCCGGCGGCGGAGGCGCCCATCCTCGCGGAAGTTCCGGCACCGCCGGCCTCGTAGCCGGCCCTGAAGCCAGCACTCAAACCTTCAGTCAGACGGTCACCGCGACGACCACCTCATTGCGCCGCCGGAAGGGCAACGTCCACGGCGGGTCGTAGAACCAGGTCAATGGCTCGCCGGTGGTCTCAATTCCGGCACCGCGTAGCGAATCGAGTAACTCGGTCGTCCTTGCGGCCACCGCGTCCGGGCTGGCGACGCCCGAGAACCGCAGCACCGCAACACTTTCCGCCGGCACCGCGACGAGTCGCACCCGATCGTCGTTCGGGATGGGAAGCGTGTCCATGGTGTGCTCGGAGGGCATGAAGAACCGGATCACCCAGTCGCCGGACTCGCCACGCTGGGTCGCGACCGGCGCGGTCATGGCAATCTTCTGGCCCTGCTGCTGGGCGACCGGCGCGGTCATCGCGATCGTGGCCTTCGCCGCGTTGCCGCCGAAGATGTAGCGCGCCAGCCGGCGGAAGCCTTCGTTGCGGGCCGGTTCCTCGTCGGCCTCCACCGAGGTCTCGGCTGCGATCCGCGCGCCGTAGCGGCGAATCTCGACCGCCCCGACCCGGCGCTGAACGGTGAACGGCGGTTCCTTGGTGCCGGTCCGGATTCCCACGATGGTGCCGCCCGCCTCGGCGACCTGGGACGCGGCCTGGCCCAGCGCCCCGGCGATCTTGGTGAACATCGCACCAATCTACCGGCGCGCGGCGGCTGCCGGCCGGGCCGAACTCAGCCGCGTGTGAGGTGCGCGTACCGGGCCCGGTGGGCGTCGGTGGACCCGAACTCGTACTGCAGTGCGGTCAGCCGCTTGAAGTAGTGCCCGACGGCCAGTTCCTCGGTCATACCCATACCGCCGTGCAGTTGCACCGCGTTCTGGCCGACGAACCGTGCCGCCGTGCCGACGGTCACCTTGGCCGCGGACACCGCACGGGCCCGTACCGCCGGTTCGGCGTCGAGTTTCAGGGTTGCCAGGTAGGCCGCCGCCACCGCCTGCTCGAGTTCCAGGTACATGTCCACCATGCGGTGCTGAAGCACCTGGAACCCGCCGATCGGTTGTCCGAACTGCTGACGTTGCTTGCAGTAGGCGACGGTGTCGGCCAGCACGGTGCGGATGGCCCCGACAGCCTCGGCGCACACTGCGGCAGCACCCTGGTCGCGTGCCAGTTCCAGGGACGGCCAGGCGTCCTCGGCGATCAGCGCCTCAGCCGGAAGTCGCAGTTCGGTGAAAACGAGGTCGGCCGCCTGCCGGTCGTCGATGGTGCGGTAGGTGTGCACCTCGACGCCGGCCGGGGGAGCGGCCGCGTCGAACTCGGTGAGGAACAGTGCTATCCCGGTGGTCTCGCCCGGGGTGCCGGCTGTCCGCGCGGTGATCAGCAGATGGGTGGCCAGCGGCGCGGCCATCACGACCGTCTTGGTGCCGGTGATCACCCAATCCCCGCCGTCGCGAACCACGTTGGTGGACAAAACATTCCAGCGGTCCCCATCGGCCGGTTCACCGGCGGCCAGTGCGACGATCGCGTCGCCTTCACCCAAGTCCGCCAGGACCGCGGCCGCCCGGGCGGAGGGTGACCGCCGCAACAGACCGCCGGCCACCACCACCACGTCGATATAGGGCTCGATCACCAGCGCTCGACCCAGTTCCTCGGCGATGACCATCACCTCGACGGGTCCGCCGCCGATCCCGCCCGCCGACTCGGGCAGTGGCGCGGCGAGAATGCCCAGTTCTTCGGCGAAGGCACGCCAGATCGCGGGCTGCCAGCCTGGGCGGGTCTTGGCCGCCGCGCGGCTGGAGGCCAGGCCGTAGCGGGCTGCCAGGAACTTGCCGAGCCCGTCGCGCAGCAGTTCCTGCTCCTCGGTCAGGCGGAAGTCCACGTTGCTCCTCGGTGCTTGTCAGTACTGCTAAGGGCCCGGCATCTACAGACCCAGGGTCGCTTTGGCCAGGATGTTGCGCTGAATCTCGTTGCTGCCGGCGTAGATCGACCCGGCGCGGTCGTTGAAGTACCGCAACGGTGCGACGGCCTGCCACGGCAGTCCGCTGACGTAACCGTCGGCCGGCGGCTGATAGTCCGCCACCGGACCGCCGGGCCGGGTGGCGTGCGGTTGGTAGACCCGCCGGGCGGGCCCGGCGGCCTCCATCGCCAATTCGGTGATGGCCTGGCTGAGTTCGGTGGACAGGACCTTCAGCATCGACGAGGCCGTCCCGGGATTACCGCCCTCGGTCACCGTTGTCAGTACTCGGTATTCCAGGATTTCGAGCACCTCGGTGCGAATCCGGACATCGGCCAGCTTCGCGGCGAAGCCCGGGTTGTCGAGCAGGTCGCCGGCCTCGGCGGCGATCCGCTCGGTCATCACCTGCAGGGCCGGCGCGGCGGCGCCGCCGCCCCGCTCGAACTCCAGCAGGTACTTGGCCACCGTCCAGCCGTCGTCGATCACGCCGATGACGTTCGATACCGGCACCCGGACGGAGTCGAAGAAGATCTGGGTCTGCACCTCCTCGCCGGAGGTCATCACCAGCGGCCGGATCTCGATACCGGGGCTGCGCATGTCGATCAGCAGGAAGGTGATGCCCTGCTGTTTGCGGCCGGTTCGATCGGTTCGCACCAGGGCGAAGATCCAGTTGGCCTCCGCGGCATGGGTGGTCCAGATCTTCGACCCGGTGCACACCAGGTCGTCACCGTCGCGAACGGCGGCCATCGACAGCGATGCCAGGTCGGATCCGGACTCCGGCTCGGAGTAGCCCTGGCAGAAGAACACCTCCCTGGTCAGGATGCGGGGCAGGAAGTAGTCCTTCTGGTCCGGCGTGCCGAAAGCGATGATGGCGTGCGCCACCATGCTGATCCCCATGGGGGACAGTGACGGCGTGCCGGCCAGTGCGCACTCCCTGCTGAAGATGTAGTGCTGGGTCAGCGTCCAATCGCAGCCGCCGTGTTCGACCGGCCACGCCGGGGCCGCCCAGCCACGCTCATGCAGGATTGCCTGCCATGCCATGCTCGCTTCGTGGTCGGCATAGACGCTGGTCATCAGGCGCCCGGCCTGCCTCAGATCAGGGGTGAGTTTCTCGTCGAGGAACGTCCGGACCTCGTCACGGAATGCGAGGTCCTGCTCCGACCAGGTCAGGTCCATCGGGTCCCCAATCCGCGCGAGCGCATCTGAGTATCGGCGTGATCACTTCGGAATCACCTCAGACGGTAACCCCGGATGCGGGCCGTTCATGACGCGGGGGTTTGACACCGCCGGGTGCGGGGAACACGACGCTTAAGACCCGCAATGACGGTCATCGGCTTGATCCGGAGAGGCCCGGTCCCTGTGTCAAGGGGCCGGGTCTTTCGTCAGGGTGGGGTCGGCGGCGCTGTAAGGCTCGGTGCCGTCGGACCTCGAGTGGCGGGCTCAGCAGCAGCGGGCGGCCGGGTCGCTCTCGGACCGCCGGTGGCGCATCCGCCAGTACTCCGCCTCCGACAGGATCGGTTCTCCCGGGTGGGTGCGTCGCCGGTTGTCCCGGTAGCGCTGATAGTGGTTGTCGCCCATCAGCGAGGCGACGTACCACCGGATCCGGCCGGCCGGCCGGGCTAGCGAACGGATAGCTCGTCCCATTGCTTCTGCACCTCGCGTTCCGGGCCCGTCGCGACCAGGCTCGACGGGCCGAAGATTCGGGACGGGACGGGGTTCTCCTCGGCCAGTGGGTGACCCTTCCCCCGGATCGCACGCACCGACACGATCACCCCCGCCGCGACCACGACGATCACCACCAGAGCGAAGACGATCGAGAGGGTGCCCTGGATGAACGTGTTGCGGATGACCGCATCGAGTTGGTCGGCGTTCTTGGCCGCACCGAAGGAGGTCTTGCCCGCCTCGCGTGCCTCCAGGTACTGGAAGTGCTGGGTCCAGTAGCCCAGCTTCGGGTCGCCGGAGAAGATCTTCTGCCAGGACGCGGTGAGCGTCACCGTCAAGTCCCACGCCAGCGGCAGCCCGGGGATCCAGGCCCAGCGCAGCAGGCCCTTCTTGATCACCACGACGGTGACCACGGTCAGCGCGATCGCCGCGAGCAGTTGATTGGCGATGCCGAAGAGCGGGAACAGGGTGTTGATCCCGCCGAGGGGGTCGGTCACCCCCATCAGCAGGATGCTGCCCCAGCCGGCGACCACGATGAGGCTGGACACCCACGCGCCGACCCGCCAACTCGGGTCACGCAGCCGGTGCAGCGGACCGCCCAGGTTCGCCAGCCCGTCGGAGAACATGAACCGGGCCACCCGGGTTCCGGCGTCGACGGTGGTGAGGATGAACAGCGCCTCGAACATGATCGCGAAGTGGTACCAGAAGGCCTTCAGCGCTGCGCCCCCGAAGGCTGTCGAGAGCACTTCGGACATTCCGAACGCCAGCGTCGGCGCCCCACCGGTGCGGGACACGATGGATTTCTCCTCCACGCTGGCCGCGGCGTCGGCGATTTCCTGCGCGGTGGCCGGCGGTCCGGTCAGGCCCAGGCCGTTGACGTAGGTGGCAGCGGTCTCGGCGGTGCCGCCGGTGGCCGCCGCGGGCGCGTTGATGGCGAAGTAGAGGTGCTGATCGAGGATGGAGGCGGTGATCAGCGCCATGATGGCCACGAACGACTCGGTGAGCATGCCGCCGTAACCGATGACCCGCATCTGGCTTTCCTTCTCCAGCAGTTTGGGCGTGGTGCCCGAGGAGATCAGCGAGTGGAAACCCGACAGGGCGCCGCAGGCGATGGTGATGAACAGGAACGGGAACAGCGAACCGGCGAACACCGGCCCGGCGCCGGAGGAGGCGAACTGCGAGATCGCCGGGGCTTGCATGACCGGCCGGGCCAGCAGAATCCCGACGGCCAGCAGTGCGATGGTGCCGACTTTCATGAACGTCGACAGGTAATCGCGGGGGGCGAGCAGGAGCCAGACCGGCAGCACCGACGCGGCCAGGCCGTAAATGATGATGCACCACGACAGGGTGACCTTCGACAGGGTGAACCACTGTGCGCCCCAGTCGGTTTCGGCGATCCAGCCGCCGGCGACCACCGCCAGCAGCAGCAGAGCCACCCCGATCAACGACACCTCGGACACCCGGCCCGGACGCAGCACCCGCAGGTAGAGGCCCATGAATATCGCGATCGGGATCGTCATCGCGATGGAGAACACGCCCCACGGGCTCTCGGCGAGCGCGTTGACCACGACCAGAGCCAGCACCGCGAGCAGGATCACCATGATCACCAGGACGCCGATGATCGCCGCCGCCCCGCCGATCGTGCCGAGTTCGTCGCGGGCCATCTGCCCCAGTGAACGGCCGCGCCGCCGGGTCGAGATGGACAGCACGAGATAGTCCTGGACGCAACCGGCCAGCACGGCCCCGACCAGGATCCAGATGGTGCCCGGGAGATAGCCCATCTGGGTGGCCAGCACCGGCCCGACAAGCGGCCCGGCCCCGGCGATCGCCGCGAAGTGGTGGCCGAACAGCACCCGCCGGTCGGTGGGCATGTAGTCGGTGCCGTTGTCATGGATCTCGGCCGGGGTGGCGTGGTCGTCGCGGGGTTTGACGATCTTCATCTCGATCAACCGGGCGTAGAACCGGAAGCCGATGACGTAGGTGCAGACCGCGGCGATCACGAACCACACCGCGTTGACGTTCTCGCCGCGGACAAACGCGATGACCGCCCAGGCGACCGCCCCGAGCAGGGCGATGGCCGCAAACACCAGCTTCGCCCGGACTCCCATCGGCCGCCGGTCGATGACGGCCACCGGTGGCAGGTCGGGATAGGTCCGGACGTAGGTGATTTCGCCGCGGGTCTCCTCGATGCGGTCCGGGGCGGCAGCGGGTGAGGACATGGGGCGATCCTCGCACCCCGGCGCCCCAGCGGGGGAGTTCCCCCGCGGAAAATCGCCTGAGGTGTTTGCCGGACGGGCAAGGCGGCTTTCACGAAACCGTAAACCCGAATGGTCGCAGTGGTACAACAGTGCACATGGCAACTGCGGGACGGGTCGCCCGGAGCCGCTCGGAGGGCGGTTCGGAGAGTGATGCCGACGAGACCCCCGAGCGGGGCTGGACATTCCTGACGAACCACGGCCACGTACTACTGTGCCTGGCTCGCGGCGAGCCACTGACCGCGCGCGAACTCGGCCTGCAGATCGGGATCACCGAGCGGGCCGTGCAGGTCATCCTGGCCGATCTCACTCGGGGCGCCTATCTGGTGAAGCGCAAGGAGGGTCGGCGCAACGTCTACACCGTCAACCGCCGGGGCCGGTTGCGTCATCCCCTGGAGGCCCACCACAGCGTCGGTGAGCTGATCGCCGCCCTGGAGTGATCCGGGCGGATCTAGTGGGGACGGCGGGGAACCGACCGGCCCCTGGCAGGCTGATCGGCGGGCGGTACCGTCAGGGCCGCGGCGCGATCGTTCCGGCGCCATGCCCTCCAGGAGAACTCCATGCCTATCGCCCTGACCGATGACCACCGTGAACTGGGGGATGTTGCCCGGTCCTTCCTGACCGCCCAGAAGGCCCGCGGTGCGGCGCGGGATCTGCTCGACGCGGACGCCGAGTCCAGGCCCCCGTTCTGGGGTGAGCTTGCAGATCTCGGCTGGCTGGGTCTGCACATCGACGAGCGTTACGGCGGTTCGGGATTCGGGCTGCCGGAGCTCGTCGTCGTCATCGACGAACTCGGCCGCGCGGTGGCGCCCGGGCCGTTCGTCCCCACCGTGGTCGCCTCGGCGGTGATCGACGCTGTGGGGAGCGACGAGCAGAAGGTGCGGCTGCTCCCTGGGCT
>Ga0116183_1001449_pt1 | contig 26917 bp, 25 predicted proteins | sample AD_UKC078_MetaG_FD_89753 | JGI IMG/M metagenome (GOLD analysis project Ga0116183, IMG submission 89753) | Active sludge microbial communities of municipal wastewater-treating anaerobic digesters from USA - AD_UKC078_MetaG | ecosystem: Engineered > Bioreactor > Anaerobic > Digestate | place: USA...
AAGGTTGAAAGCTATTAAAAAATTTAATATAGAAGAGTTTTTGGTGACATTAGCGGAGGGGTAACACCTGTACCCATCTCGAACACAGAAGTAAAGCCCTCCAACGCCGATGGTACTTCTCTGGTAACGGAGCGGGAGAGTAGGACATCGCCAGAAACTCTTCTATATTTGCAGGGGAAACAATAACCAGGAGTGTGTTTTGTTGAAGCCTGTAATCAGTATTATAATCTGTACCTATAATAGAGCATCTATACTTGAAAAATCTCTCCCTACATTATTTAACCAATCTTTTTCTTCCAATGAGTATGAAGTTATACTTGTTGACGACGGTTCCACAGATAATACAAAAGAAATAGCATCAAAATTTTCTCCTTTTCCAAATTTTCATTATCTTTATAAAGAAAATGGAGGCCTTGCTTCTGCCAGAAATACCGGCCTTTTTTCAGCACAGGGAGAATATGTCCTCTTTACCGATGATGATATCTTTGCCGATTATTATCTCCTGGAAGAACATTTAAAAACTCATAAAACGTCAGAAAGGCTTGTAGTTAAAGGTATAGTTAATCATTTTTCAGGTTCTGAAGTGCCGGAGACACCTGGATTTACTATGGAAGATATATCTTATAATTTTTTCTGGACCAGTAATGTTTCCGTAAAAAAAGAATATATATATAAAGCCGGTTTCTTTGATGAAGATTTTAAAGAATACGGGTGGGAAGATATTGAACTTGGACTTCGTTTAAGGAAACTTGGACTTAAATCAATAACCAATAAAAAAGCAATAGTATATCATTTTAAGAAATTATTGACTTATGCCGATATCCCTTCAGCTATTCACAGAGCAGAGGCAAAAGGTAGAAGTGCAGTTGTATTTTTTAAAAAAAATTCTGACTGGAGAGTTAAACTTACGACAGGGATTTTTTTCCCGAGGATGAATATTAATCTCTTATTCTTTTCAAATTCTTTTATAAAGAAATTTCTAAATAAAGTTTTAACTTCCCGGAACATTGATTGCACTCTAAATTTGTTTCAAAAAATATGCCTTCGCCAGCTGGCTCTGGTTAGTTATTATGAGACTATAAAGAGAGAACTTGAAAAGAAGTGAAAAGTGAAAAGTGAGATGTGAAACGTAATAAATAATTATGGTTTAGGGGCGAACCCTTGTGTTCGCCCCGGTCAAACCATATCCCTATCACGAATATGTGGCAAGAGGCGGGAATATTTGTTATAATATAAGTTATAGATAAACTTATTGGCCCTTACGTATCATAGGGGGCGCCTAACAGAATTTTTTAATTTTATCAATAGAAGGTTTACTATAGATACCTGAGAATTATATAAAAAGAAGGGCAGGTGAAAAGTTGATTGTAATTACACAATTGACTATAATAGATGGCTATTAGAAAAATAAGAATAGATGAAGATCCCGTGTTAAGGAAAAAAGCTAGAGAAATAAGAAATGTTGATGATTCAATAAAGAAGTTAATTGATGATATGATTGAAACTATGTACGATGCTCCCGGTGTTGGCCTTGCTGCTCCTCAGGTGGGCATATCTAAAAGACTTGTTATTGTCGATGTTGGAGATGGTCAGGGACTTCAGGTCTTTATAAATCCAAGGATAGTTAAAACAGAAGGCCCCATAGAAGAAGGTTGTGAAGGTTGTCTTAGTGTTCCCGGTATTTACGGAGATGTAAAGAGAGCCTTTAAAGTTACAGTAAAAGCCTTGAATAGAAAGGGTAAAGGAATAACTCTTGAGGCTACAGGTTTTCGAGCCCGTGCCATACAACATGAAATAGATCATCTAGAGGGAATTCTTTTTATTGATATTGCAACTAATCTTCATAAAATGGATAATAAAGAAAAAGATGAACCTCCGGAAGATTTGTTTCAGGATAATCTAAATTCTTTAATAGAGGATATAAAACAGAAGAGATTTAAACATTTAGAGAGTACAGATACTGTGAAATCATGAGGTGTTTTAATGCGTATTTTTTTTATGGGAACCCCTGAATTTGCAATAAATTCACTGGAAATTCTCGTAAAATCCAGACATAAAGTAGTGGGCGTTTTGACTAATCCTGATCGTCCCTGTGGCAGAGGGCATAAAGTTATTTGTTCCCCTGTAAAACAAAAAGCTCTTGAACTGGGTCTACCAGTTTTTCAGAATGAAAATATTAATACACTTGAATTTAAAGAACTTCTTGATTCTCTAAAACCAGATTTGATAATAACTGTTTGCTGTTGTCATTATATAATTAAATGGATAAGAGAATATGCTCCCTATGGAAGTATAAATCTTCATCCATCTCTTTTACCTCTTTACAGGGGTACTTCTCCTATAATAGAACCTATTATGAGAGGAGATGAAAAAAGTGGTATTACGACTTTTTATTTAGATAAAGGATGGGATACAGGTGATATAATTCTCCAGACAGAAATACCTCTGGACATAAGAGAAACCGGAGGTAGCCTTCACGATAAACTTTCTCTTCTTGGAAGTCAGGTTTTATTGGAAACAGTTAATCTTATGGAAGAAGGAAAAGCAACTCGCAAAGCACAGGATCATGCAAAGGCATGTTATACAGACAAAATACACTCCCATCATGGTGAAATTGACTGGAGTAAATCTTCTATAGAAATAGATCGTAAAATCAGAGCATTTAATCCGACTCCTGGAACCTTTACTTTTTATAAAAAGGAGAAATTAAAAATATGGGGGGCCATTGCAGGTGGTGAATATACAGGTAAATCCGGTGTGATAATTCATGCTGATGAGTTAAATGGTCTTGTCATAGGAACCGGGAAGGGCTTACTGGAGATTACTGACATTCAGATGCCTTGCAAAAAAAAGATTACCTCCAGGGAATTTTTAAGAGGTTGTAAAATAGAAACAGGAGTAGAACTGGGGAAAAGTGGAAGTGAAACTTAAGACACATAACTCCAGATATATTGCTTTCCAACTCTTAAAAGACGATAGAAATTTTTTACCTGCCAGACTTTCAGATAAGTTAAGATATACCTCTCTGACATCACGAGATAAAGCCCTGGTTACCCAGCTCGTTCATGGAATAAATAGAGAACAATTGTTTTTAGATTGGGCTATTAGTCTTTTTTCTTCTCGTCCTATAGATGAGATTGATAAAGATGTAAAGATTTTACTTCGTCTTGGTGTATATCAACTTTTATGTCTTGATAAGATACCTCCTTATGCAGCTATATCTGAAACTGTAGAGTTAGGGAAAACATTTCTTCCTTCCAGGGTGGTTAAATATATTAATGGAGTTCTCAGGACTGTGGATCGACAAAAAGCCATAGTAAAAGAGGGCCCTTCAAAAGAAGATAATCTTAAATTTCTTTCTATATATTATTCTCATCCTGAGTGGTTAATTACCAGATGGTGCAGACAGTGGGGAGAAGATTTTACAAGAAAACTCTGTGAATTTAATAATTCACCTCCCCCTCTTACAGTAAGGGTTAATACCCTTAAGATATTACCTGAAGAACTGTTATGTCGTTTTAAAGAAGATGGTATTTCGTCCTGTTCCCTCAAAATAGTACCGGAAGGGCTTAAAATACTTTCATATCTCAGAGCAGAAGAATTATCTTCCTATGATGAAGGGCTTTTTACAATTCAGGGAGAGTCCTCTATGATTGCAGGGAAAGTTTTAAACCCACAGGAAGGAGATAAGGTTATGGATTTATGTGCTGCTCCCGGAAATAAGACTACTCATATAGCTGAGTTGATGAACAATAAAGGTCATATATCTGCTGTAGATATATCAAAAAGACGTCTTTCCCTTATCAACTCTAACTGTCTTCGTCTTGGTATAAATATTATTACTCCTGTGGCCTGTGATGTAATGGAACTTGGAAGTGATTATGAAGAGAAATTTGATAGAGTCTTACTTGATGCCCCATGTTCTGGAACAGGTGTTCTCGGTAGACGTTCTGATTTAAGATGGAATAAAGAATTTAATGATATAAAGAGACTTTCTTTACTTCAAAGAAAATTACTTATAAAAGCTTCATCTTTTGTTAGACCAGGAGGTTCTATGGTTTACAGTGTCTGTTCTATTGAACCTGAGGAAGGAGAAGAAGTGGTAAAGAGTTTCATTAAAGACAGAGAAGATTTTTTTCTTGAAGAACTTATGCTTCCCACCATAATCAATAATACCCACACTAAAGGTTTACTCATACTTCCATCTTTACATGGAATAGAAGGGTTTTTTATTGCCAGATTTAGAAAAAAGTGAAAAGTGAAAAGTAAAAGGTAACGATTAATGAGTTAAATACCCATCATCCATTACCTATCACCTGTCACTCTAAACCCTTATTAACTCTTTAAATCCCGGCACGGCTTCCCTGAGTACTTTTTCAACGCCAAACTGTAATGTCATCTGTGCCATAGGACATCCAGAACAGGCACCCTGTAATTTGACTTTTATAACGCCCTCTTCGCTTGCTTCAACCAGCTCTATGTCACCGCCATCAGCCTGAAGGCCGGGACGTATCCTTTCAGCTATAACTTTTTCAACAGTTTCTTTCATAAAATATTATTCACCCCCTGATATGCGTGATGTGTGAGAGGTGAAAGGTGAAAGGTGAGCAATAATATAGTAAGTTACTTTTCACTTTTCACTTTTCACTTATTTTCACGAACAAGTGGAACAACTTCCCCCTGTACAGGAACTACATTTGCTTTTTGAAGTAGTTGATAAAGATTCTCCATTACTTCCTTTTGAAGATACAGAGAAAGTAGAGAATAGCCTTTTAAGATTTTTTTGTTTACATTCAGGACATTCAAGGTTTTCAACTTTTGTACCAACGGGATAAAGGGCATCAAATAAATAATCACAATTTTCACAGCAAAACTCATAAACAGGCATTTTATCAACTCCTTTTATTTTCTTATTCGAATATAACACTGAAGATCCTTTATTTTTTTAGCAATTTTTATTCTTTACTTTCATAATTAATATCTTTAGCTAAAGAAGGTTCTTCTTTCATTAATTCAAAAAGTGCCTGAATTGGATCATCTGAAAGAGACTCAATGATAAGTCTCCTATCTTCCATATATACACATAATTTCATATTAGCTTTTAATTTTAGAGCTTCTCTAAAACTGGAAGGTATTGTTATCTGTCCTTCTTCATTAATCCTTACAATTTTCACTTTATTTACTCCATATATAGCTTTATTTACAAAAAGTCCTTCTTGCAGGAAATTAAATTCTTTTCCTCATAAAACACCAGGACATTTCTACTGACCATTTATTCCCTTTACCTCTATAGTCAGTAATTTCCCCTAATTCAAAGAAATTTTGAAAAACTTTTTTTATATCTTTTTTAGATAATAATTGTCCACTGCCACCGGATTTATAATAATTTTCACTAAAAACTCTTAGAAGTAATTTCCCTCTGTTTTTTAATACTCTTACTATTTCCTGACAATAATTAATTCTTTCTTCTTTTTTAATATGATGAAAACAACCTCTGTCATTTATGAAATCAAAAGAATAGTTTGAAAAAGGAAGATTTAACACATCTCCCTGGAAGAGATTTAATTTTAAATTTTTCTCCTCACCTCTTACCATGGCCTTTTTAATAGCATAACTACTTATGTCCAGACCTATTGTTTTAAAACCTTTTTCTGTAAGGTATATTAAATCTGTTCCCTGCCCACATCCTATATCCAGAATTACCACTTTTTTTGTTTGAAAGGATGCCACAAGACTTACAAGTATTTCTTCCTCCTGTCCTGATTCCCATGGAGGATTACCTCTAACTTTTTTATAAATACCATTCCAGTCTTCTATAGGATTGTTCTGCTGATTAATATATGTTTCTTCGTTGGATAGAGGGTTCATATATACTCAGGAAAAAATATATAAAACTTCTCCCTGTCTATCCCTTCTTCTCCTGATTTCCTTTTTGCCTGTTTTATAATTATAGCAAAAAATATTTTATTTGTCTTAAGTTTTTGAGAATTTTTTGTAGTCTTTTTAAGGTGAGAGGTGAGAAGTGAAAAGTGAAAAGGATTGTGTTAAATAAAATACCTGTTATCCAGCACCCATCACCTTATCTATTGACAGAAAAAGAAAATTATAGTATTATATACGTAATCCGTATTACGGACAAATTGGAGGAGAAAATATGCCCGGTGATTATTCAAAACGTTTAGAAATACGTATAGATAAAGAACGTTTTGCCCTGTTAAGAAAAAAGGCAAAAGAGACTAAAAAGTCTATTGCAGAGCTTATCAGGGAGGCTATAGACAAACAGTATAGATGGGCTTCACTTTCCAGAAAACTTCAGGCTCTTGAGAAGTTAAGGGATTTGAACTTACCTGTTGGAGATTGGACAGATTTGAAGTCTGACCTTGAGGAGGATGTCTTATTAAAGAGCGAATCTTTATAAATACAGATATACCTCTGTATTCTGTAAGTGAAAATAGTATCTATAAAGATGGATCTTTTTCATTTTTACAGGCAGTAGCCAGTGGAGAAGTAGAGGGAGTTACTGATGCTATAGTACTTCAGGAAATCTTATATAGTCTCATAAAAAAAGCCGGCCTTTCTAAAGGTCTTGCTGTTTTTGATTTTATAAGCTGTATAGTATCTGATGTTTTCAGTATAACCTCTGAGGATATTTTTAAGTTGAGAGAACTCGTGGAAAAATATCCCGATTCTTCTGTAAGGGATCTTCTGCATCTTTCAGTAATGCTTGATAATGAGGTAAGCGCCATCTATACAGCAGATAATTCTTTCGATATGTTTGCTGAAATAGTCCGTATGGATCCAGTAAAATTTTTAAAGAAAGGAGGGAAGAAGAAAGAGAGGCATATTTTCTGATTCTTAGATAGAAATTGAAGAGATATATTTATGATTTTTTAATAGAAATAATATAAAACAGAAAGGCGGTTAAAGTAATGGATTCTACTTCATCATCATTAAATATAAGTGGACAAATGGATGCTGGTTATATTAAGAGTGATACCAGTTTTAAGAAAGGGATAAACAAAGCAAAAAATGTAAGAAACAGAAGGGCTAAGAGAAAAGTACGTCCTCATATTCCCAAAATGGAAGCTTCCCATAAAGAAACAAATACAACAATGAATAAAGCCAGAGCTCAGGGGCGGAGTGCAGAGGACACCTTTATGGGAAATCAATATGCCCGTGATGCTAAAAGTGGCGGTTCAATGCTTATGAATCTTGTACCCAAAAATATGATGGGTATGAATATGATGGGCGGAGTTACATCTATGGGAGGTCAGATGGGTACTGGTTATCAGTCTCCTGTTAATCTTATGAGTGCTTTTGGAGATATGAACTATGCAGGTATGACTCAGGTTGACCCTCTTATGTCAGCTTTCGGACGTTTTAATGGTTTTCAACAACAGATAGGACAGGGACTGCAACAATGTTTTATGGACGGTAATATGCAGATGAATATGAATCAGATGTTTACCCAGAATTTTATGAAACACACTCAAATGGGTCAAATGTTTGATATGAAAGCAAAATTTTTTGGTATGCAGGAAAAAATGTTTAATGGAATTGGACAAGTTTTAAATGGTGTGGGACAGGCTCTGGATATGGCTGCTCAGGGTATAGATATGGCTGCCCAGGGAGTTGAAGCGGCATCTGCAGCAGTTGCCGCTGTCCCTTATGTTGGTCCTGCTCTGTCTGCTGCCCTGAAGGTTGTGGCTCAGATGTTAAAGGTTATAGGAAAACTTCTTAAAACAGTTTCAAAACAGATGAAGAATATGGCCAAAACCATGCAGCAGAAGGGTCAGATGATGAAACAGCAGCAGAATATGATGAATATGAAAAAGCAGGTGGAACAGCAACTTTCCAGGATGTTTCAGGAAAAGCTTAAAATGGGTCAGCAGAGATTGGGCAATATACAGAAAGCCCTGGGAAATCTTCAACAACAACAGGCTCAGTGTATGCAACATCAGAATTGTATTATAAAACGTCTCGAAGAACTCGGTGAGAATCCGGCTGCTCTCCAGGGTATAAACAGCCAGGGCCAGATGGCTATGATGATGATGAATATGAGAACTCAGGCTATGGCCAATATGAGATCCTTTGGTAATATGTTAGGTATGGGTCAGGGAGGAATGATGCAAAAGGGTATGATGATGAGATCTACTATGCTTGGTGCAGGTATAGGAATAGGGCTTATGTCAGGTATGGGTACTATGGGTGGTGGAATGAGAATGTCTATGGGAGGCGGTTTTGGAGGCGGTTTTAGTGGCGGTTTTAGTGGCGGTTTTAGCAGTCCTTCTATGAGGGGGAGTATGTCTTTTGCCACATCTTCTGTGTCTACACCATCTATGTCTATAGCCAGTGCTGGAATGCCTGCTGTTAGCAATGTTTCTATGGTTTCTGCCGGAGCAATAAGTGCTCAGAGTAATATTGCATCTTTTGCCACAGGTGGTAGAGGCGGAGGAGAGCAGTTGTCTTCATTACAGGCATCTGCAGTTTCTCAGGTTGATTCTAAAAAGGGACTTCTTCAACCTGATAAGGGTTTACCAGATGATCCCAAAAATAAGAATGCCCGTGATGCCAGGAAGAAAGAAGATGCTAAAAAGAAGAATCAAATGGGCAAAAAGGGACAGCAGAGACTCCAGCAAGGCAAGGGAGGTGCCCAGAAAGCCGGTGGAATGCAGCAGGGTAAAGGCCTCGGCCAGAATCGTGAAAAAGGTAAGAATGAATTCCAGAAAATGAAACAACAAATGCTTGACCTTGCCAATGATATTAATTCTAATAAAGATAATCAATCCATGGAAGTTAAAAATAAAATCCGTGGAAATCAGAGATCACTTCAGATGATGTATAATCAGGTAAAAGATAAATATGATCTCGGTGATGCCCAGGGACCTATAAGTCAGGCCCTTGGAACGAAAATTGAGGAGTTTCAATCTAAGGCAACAGTTGGAGGTAAGGGTGGACAGGGTAAATTTCCCGGTGGGCCACAGGATAAGTTCGGTCAGAATAAATTTGGCCAGGGTGGAGCTCAGACTCAGAATAAACTTGACCAGGGCGGAGTACAGACTCAGAAGGGTGTTGAACAGAAACCGAAGATTGACACTCAGCCAAAGGTACCGGATCAGCCAAAGGTACCGGAAACTAACATAAATACAACAGTACCATCAACTCCTACTATGAATACAACTGTACCATCTACACCAACTATAAGCACGGGACATGGCGGGAAATTCTGATTTTAAGTCGTGTTCGGTAATCGGTAAAAGGGCAGAACATTGTTCTGCCCTTACACGTCTCCCGTCTCCCGTCTCCCGTCTCCCGCATTTTCACTTTTCACTTTTTACTTCAAAGGGCCTGAATGTATTTACTATGGTATTACAGGTATTTTTCACTTCCTCATCCTGGCCGGTAGACTGGAATATTTGAATCATATATTGATCTATCATAAATACGGTAACAGTAAGGTTGAAAGCGTTTTTATCTGCTTTTTTTCTGACCTTTAATATGGCAGAGGGAAAATTGCTGAATTTTCCATTAACTTTATCAAAGAGATCATATCCGAGAGCTTCATATTGAATCCAGAGATATTCTAATAGGATGTCCAGGTCTTCAGGTTTTTGTCCATCTGGAATTTTAAAATATAAAAGGTCTACCCCATTTTTTTCTGATGAATCCCTTAAAGGAGATATGGAAATATAGTTAAATTTATCTGAAGTCTGTTCCTCTAAAAACCAGTTAGAAGGATATTGAAATGAAAAAAGTCCTTCTTTTTGATTATAGATTTTCCATCCCTCATGTTTTTCAGGAATCATTATATAAAATTTATTTATCATATCGCTGAATATAGATTTAAAAACTGTAAAATTTTTTTCAAGAGATGCGCCATAAATAGTATAAACATCATAGCCACTCATATATATATATGCAAGTCCTTCCCAATTCTGACCATTTATTGTTCCACTGAAATGATATTCTCTGAATTTTTGACTGCTTATAGTGGATAATTTCTCGAGTTCCTTAAAGTTGGAATAATTTTGTTTAAAATTCTCCATTAAGTTATTTCCTATATCGTCCAGAGTAATTCCCTTAATTTGTTCTTCCTTCATACGTATATGTTTAATTATTAAATTATTATCCTGATCTTTTTCTGAAGATGTTAATTTGTAATAAGCGGTTTTACCGTTTTTATCTATTTTTTGAAGATTCCATTCTGATGGGTAACTCAGCATAAAATAATCTTCAGGAGATATTAATGTATTCATGGAGATACTTTTTTCTGACTGCCTTATTTGAATACTTTCTATCATTTTCATAAAAACCTGTTCATAATCTTTAAAGTCTTCTAACGGTCTTGAAGCAGATATAATTACCACCTCTGTTTCTGTTATAGATACTATAATAAGTGTCTCCAGTTTTACTCCTTTCATTTCACCTTTTATATGATATTTTAATGCCGGTAACTGGCTTAAAGTAAAGTCCTGTGGTTTTTCTATTTCCTCTCCACCGGTAAGATTTTTTTTATAAATGTTTACTAAATTTGTAGCAGTAGTTTTAAGATTTACAGAGCTTTTCTGATCTGATGCAATTTTTATAATTGTTATTAATATTCCATTTGTAGCCGGATGTTCTCCTGTAGGTGAAAAACCGACAGAAAGGGCTTTCTCCTTTTGCATATTATTTATTTCCCACATTTCAGGATATTTAATAGAGAATTTTTTTGAACTTTCTGTAAAATCAAGTAGTTTTAAAGTTATTTCATTATCATAAGCTGGAGTAAGTTGTTTAAATTCAATCGCAATTTGTGCCGGTGTCTGAAAATTATTTATCATTTCCAGGTAATTCTCTTTATATAAAGAAAATTTATTTTCTGGTGAGGAAGCCGTTATTATAAATATAGTTCCCTTATTTATACTTAAAATAATAAAAAGTTCTTTTGAGGATTTAGTATTAGTTTTGAAATGATAAAACACAGCTTTTGCTCCGGATAAATTCAGAACCTTTGCCGGTTTTATTTCCTCTGAAAAAGGGTAGGTTTCTTTAAAAGATTTTTTAAACTGTATTATAATCTCCTCAAGGGTTAAGGACGTATCAGGATTAAGATTTCCATAAACTACTGTTAGAGAATTATCCTTTGAAGCATTACCAGGTGGTGAAAATCTTACTATACCATCACAGGTTTTATTACATAACCACTTTTCAGGATATGTTATGGCAAATACCCCATGAGAGTCATTATAGGTGGCAGTACCTGTTTTAGCATTTCCTCTTTTCAGAAGAAGATAAGAGGTAGAAATAGTAATTATTAATAATATTAAGAGATATTTATACATATAAATTAAAAATTCTTCTTACATCCTTAATTTCCTTGTCTTTTTCTAGGAATATAAAAATTGTTAAGAAATTTTTATATTTTTTTAACATTCCTGTAACAACAAAAATGCTTAAATTTAGTATAATGCTATCAGATAGAAAATTTTTAGGTTAAAATATAAAGAAATATCTTCTGAAAGGAGTGTGAATAAAATATCTCTCTAAAGCTGGAGAAAGGAGAGACCGGTGTTTCTGAAGTTTTAAAAAATGTAAAAGGAGTGAAAAGAAAATGAAAAAGATTTTAGTAATGACCCTTATTATGGTACTGGCAATGTCTCTTATTGCATGGTCTGCCGAGACCAAGATTAAAATTAATGTAGACAAAGATGTGGAGACCTTTAATATAAGTAATGAAAGCGGTGGATTTCTAATTGATGCACTGTGTCCTCAATATGGAAATTATACCCTTTATGAAGTTTTAGTACATCTCCAGAGTGTAGCAGGAGAACCAGCTATTTTACAGTCTTTTGTAGATGCAGTATATAATTCCCCTGCAGGAAGTGAAGTATTTACAGCCAAGATAAGTAACTATGCAGGTATACAGGGAGCTGTTGAAATATCTGCAAATGGTACTGTTCATATCACGGGCCTTAAAGGAAGAGATTATTATACAAAGACAGGTTATAATACCACTCATGAACCTGATGCAGGTGTGGGACGTGAATTATTTACCTATGCTACAAGTTCTGATTATTATATTTATACAGGTTCAGTGCAAAAACAGGTTGGTAGTCAAACTATCACTTACAATTACAAATGTTCTTCTATCGGCTGGTCAAGTCCTATAGTACTCGATCTTAATGGTGATGGAAAACTTGATGCTTCCGGTGGCAACTGGTTACCTCATAATGGTTTTGTAGATGGTGTTAAGACAGTAAGATTTGATATAGATGGCGATGGATTTGAAGATATAGTTGAATGGGTCAGTGCAAATGACGGCCTTCTTATTATGCCTGGAGAAGAGAATATTGTAGACGGCACCAGTTTCTTTGGTAATAATGATGGCTATAATGATGGCTATGAAAAACTTGCAAGCTTTGACACCAATAAAGATGGAGTTCTTTCAGGATCTGAGCTGAATGGTATGAAGGTATGGATAGATGAAAATGGTGATGGCAAAGCTGCCAAGTCAGAATTAAAATCCCTTTCCAGTCTCGGAATTACAGAAATTTCAACGACTGCTACAGGTTTTAAATCTTCTTTTGTTCAGAATGGCCAGAGAAAATATAGCTGGGATTGGTGGCCTACTTATATGTCAATTGAGAAGGTTGCAGTAGAGTAATTATCCTTTTAAGACTTCAGGGTGTCCCTCTGGACACCCTGATTTTTTTAAAACCTTTTCTAAAACCTATTGTCTCCAGGACTGCTCTGTGATATAATTTCTAAGATATATTTAAATTAAGAAAGGAAGTGGATAAGTGCCGGTAGTGCGATATTTATTGCCGGGAAAAACTATGAAGAGATTTGTAAAGAATGGTTTTTTATTCTTATTGCTAGTTTCATTTTTTTTATCATTCCTGTCCTGTTCTTATGCTAATATTAAAATTGATCAGACAGAATTCAGAAACAGAAAGGTTACTTTTAAAAATTTTAAAATTCCACTTTTTTCAAATAAAGGTGATATGATTGTTGGACTCGAACAGGTATCAGAGCTTTCTCTCAGAAAAGAAGGTAAAACCTATGCCCTTCATATATTAAAATTTGATCTTGAGAAAAATGCAGTTACTTCATGGGAAAAAGCTTATCTTGATGCAAGTAAAGTTGATCAATTGGTTTTATCTGAGGAAGAGGATAAGGTCCTTGTAATAATCAATGGTGGAACCCGTCTTGTTCTTCTGGATATAAAGACTATGAAGATAAAAACAATCTTTAAACATGAAAAAGGGAAAGAAGGATTTAGAGCTGAGCGTATAGGTATGTTTTATGAAGGGAATTTCTATATAAAGGGTTATTTTTATGATAAAGAACAGTTTTCCCAGGGAAACTGTATTGCTAAAGTAGATCTTACTAAAACCGGTGTGGAAGCTCTTGAAAAAACCCTTGATTTCAAAGAACTTTCCAGTAAATTTGATGGTATAATAAGTTCTATGTATATAGTATCACCAGAGGTGGCATATTTTAGTATTTTAAGGACCAGAGGTACAAACCCAACAATGCATTTACTGGCTTATAAGGATAAAAAACTTACTGAGATTGATAAAGGCTTTGATATACCTGATATAGCAGGTTGTCCCACAAGAGTGCTTTATGATCGTACAAAGAGTGAAAAAGGTAATGATGAAGTCAAGATTTATGATCTGACTACAGGGAAGAAATGGGACATAGGTTCATATATTCCCTATTCTTTTATATCCAGAAACGGCAAAGTTATTGTTGTGTCTCAGTTTAATTATTCTCAGTCTAAAATGAACTTTTTTGTTGGTAGAGAAGAAGATAACTTTAAAGTAAAACCTTTTATGGAAAATGTATCAGCAGGATCGTTTAAACTTTCCGGAGATGGAAGGGCCTATGCTTTTCTTTCTACCAATCTTATAATACGTAAGTTTTAAGGAGGTATTTTATTGCAATCCTCTGTCCTGGTAGTAGATGATGAACCTGGCATTGTAGAATTTGTAGAATTAAATCTTAAAAAAGAAGGCTTTTATGTTCTGAAAGCCTATAAAGGCCGCGATGCCATTACCATTACCAGGGAAGAAAAACCTGATATTATTGTTCTGGATATTATGCTCCCTGATATAGATGGCTTTGAAGTATGCCGCTCTATCAGGGAGTTTTCCAATGTGCCAGTTATAATGCTTACTGCTAAAGGAGAGGATTTAGATAAGATAATAGGTCTTGAAATGGGTGCCGATGATTATATGGTAAAGCCCTTTAATCCGAAGGTACTGACAGCTCGAATAAAGGCTATCTTAAGACGCCTTTCATCAGTTTCTTCCTCTGCAAGTTCCCCTTCTTCTACAATAATATTTAAAGATATGAAAATGGATTTAATTGGAAGAACCTTTTTAAAATCCAATAAGCAATTAGAACTTACTGCAAGAGAGTTTGACGTGTTAAAATTTATGGCGGAAAATCCCAATAGACTCTTAAATCGTCAGGAAATAATTGATGAGATATGGAAACATGAATATGTAGATCACAGGTCTGTAGATGTACATATTAGAAGACTTAGAGAAAAGATTGAAGATGATCCTAATAATCCTGAAATAATTTTAACTGTCTGGGGTAAAGGTTATAAATTTAATCTATAGAGTAGGATTTAATTGAAAAAATGTTCATAATAGTTGTTGCTTTTTTTATCTTTTTATGATATATTATTTTATAAGGATATTAATTTTAGATTTGTAAATTTTACTGTAGGAGGATTTTTATATGTTGATAATAAAAAGAAATAGAAGGGGTATGTCTCTTATTGAAATTATGGGTGCTGTTTGCATCCTTTCTTTTTCTATTCTGGCTGTAGCAACTATTTTCCCTACAGGACTTGAAATCAACAGGAAAACAAGGGTAAGAATACAGGCACTTGAAATAGCTTCAGCTATAATGGAAGAGATTAAAAATCTTCCTTATACTGATGTGTTTAATCCAGGTGGAATGTCTGTGATGAAACTAGAAGATTGGCAAAGTTTTGAAACTGAGGAACCCAAGTGGAAACCCAGGGTTATTGAAGAAAATCCAGAACTAACATCTGGTGAAAGTCAGATTTTTTTTATGACGGGTGGAGTAAATCCACAAGATGAGGCTGATCTACCACATATTGGATTAGATAATTTACCTCCTGGTCGTAAAGTGCCTACAATAGTGGTTTCAGACTTTTCTGATTATGAGGATACATATGGTGTTACTACAGATACTTGTATGAAGGAAATCAGAGTTACTGTTAATATAGAAGAAAGGTCTAAAGGAGCTCTTAGATATAGTTTTATTCAGATAGTATCATATAAATCAAATGCCTTAACGTCAACACCGGGCATGTAAGGAGGTTTTATGAGAAAAGTTAAAGGTTTTACATTAATAGAACTTGTAGTGGGTATTTTTGTTTTTGCTTTACTATGTACGGCAACTTTTTTAATTTTTTCCTATGGCATGAGGACTGCAGCTTATAATGCTACCCGTGTCCAGTCTCAGCAGACTGCGAGAATAGCTATGGAAAGAATGGTCTCTGAAGCCAGAAATGCTACTTTTCTTCCTGCTCAGATTATGGGTAATTATACTCCCAAGATACCTCCTTCTCCTGTTTTTATTCCATATATTACTGACCCTAACCAGAGCAATGTTTTTTGTTTTACTGAACCGATTCCTGATGTTGGTGCTGAAGATTTTAATTTTGCTGTTAATCAAAGTTATCGTTTAGTGTGTTATTATGTTGAAAATAGAGCAGGTGAGAGAGCAGGATTCCCGGGTGTCTTCGATAAGGCTAACAGCCCTGACGATCCAGGTGGCATAACCTCTCTTATGAGAGGAATTATAAATTTAAAGAGCACTCTAACTGAGCCACTTACAAATCTCAATTGGAGCATAACTTCCTCTCCACTTGAGGTTGCGTGGGATTGGGATCCTGCTGACCCTAATACCAATCCTGCTACTATAGTTTCAATGCCCTATCCTTCTGATTTTATTTATTTTAAAGTTTCCCATAAGGAAAAACCTGAATATTATGATCAGAGACAGGTTGAGTTCAATGGTATAATTGGCAGGGATAATACCCATGATCCTTTTGAATTTAAGATTGAAATGACTGTAGTTCAATATCCCTATGGCCAAATAGTGGATCCGAATAAACAGGACATAATAGTAGAATTAGATTCCATTGTTCAGGTAAGATCTTCTTATTAAAATTTTGAAATGATCTTGACAAAATGCATATATGTCGTGAAATAATTAATATTAAATAAAAGTTTAGAAAGGTGGAATTTATATGAGAAAAATTAAAAAGCAGAATAATGAAAAGGGAGCAGCTATGCTTCTGGCTTTATTAACTGTCATTGTTTTAGCTGCTGTAGCTACTGCTTTCATCTCTATAGCTATGGTGGAAAGTAAAACTACCACCACCAGAATTGATTCTGAGCTGGCTCTTCAGGCAGCTAATGGAGGGATAGAATATTTGGCTCAGTTTGCTTCAATGGAACCCAATGCCTGGGGTTATGGTCTTCCTACTGCTGGAGGATATAATGGTGGAACCCGCCGGGTAAGTTATTTTAAGTTAAATGAAAGTGGTTCTTCATATTTTAGAGCTATTGACGGAGAAAATTATCTTTTAATACGTAAGCCTGATGGAAGCGGACAAATAGAAGATAATGAACTTTTAATTCATACTGAAACTGCTGATCATAAGATTGTAGGTTGTAATGTTATTATCCACCCGGCAGGTGAGAAATGTCCTGATATAATAGCCACAAGTATAGGTTATGTTATGGAAAAACGTGGTGATGAAGTGAGTCTTGAGAATGCCAGTTTTTATGCTACCAGGAAAATTCAGGTAATATTAAAAGAAGTTTCTTTTTATAATTATACTTATATTTATTCTAATTTTACTGATATAGATCTTGCTATGAATCTACCTGAACAGTATAGACACTTGAAAGAAAATGCTGTAGGTATTACTCCTGATATGACAATTTACGGTGGCATAAGGGCTGAAGGTTGTCCAAATGATGATCCTAATGACCCTAATTCTATAAGAAGAGCAAGGATACTTACATGGAATGCTGACGGTTCTCCATTAACGAGTGTTTCTACTGATAAACCAAGCATATTGGGGCCTGTTCGTTTCGTAAGTAAAACTGATTACAATAGCACAGGGAACAGTGATCTTACCAGTTATTATGATCATCATGCAAAGCCGTCAGCAGGTTGGTTTAATTTAAATGGTGGAGGTAGTGATGGACGAGATACATTCCAGGGATCTTCCACTGTCTTTGGTTCTAAAAGGAGAGGCGTTCCAGGGGCTAACGTAGATTATGTAACAAGTATAATGCAGGCTGCATCCGGTGTGAGTAATCCGTTTGGAGGGAGGGGTACAGAAATTAAACATAATACTGCAGGAGGTTCCGGTTCATCACCGGGGAGTCCTGCAAAAGGACTTGCTATAAATAATACACAGGTCTGTCAGGATCAGTGTACTGATATAAATATTCGAGAAGATATTGACGGTGTCAAAGATACTGCAGATTTCAGTAAAAATATATGTAAGATGACTTTTGAGACAGAGGAGAGTGGAGGAAAAAAGATGACAAAGGTAACTGTAGATATAAGAAATCGCTATAAAGGGTCTACTGAAGCTTCTACTCTTCGTTATAATAATGTAGATGCTATATTTGGAACAGCAACAGATCCGAAGGTTATAGCAGATTATCCTCCAGACGGTAATCCTGGTGATCCTTATGACTGTCAGATTGAAAAACAAACGTACTATTTAGACCAGGACGCCGTAGTTTATGTAAGAGGTGGAAATGTAATAGTAGAAGGTGAAGTGGCAAGTGGTGTTACTGTGTTATGTGATGATTCCAGAACTACTCCTGATAAATCTTTTTCAGAGGACACAGATGTAAACGGCAAGGGTACAATTCATGAAGTTGGTGCATTAAATGATCAGGATGATATACCTCAGGATCAAAAAAAGTTTTTTGCCACACTTGAAGATCCGAATAATCCAGAAGGTATTCCTACTACTGAAGGAAATGTTTATATAGGAGGAAATTTGAAAACTGCAGAGAACACTACTTCTGCCATAGGCCTTGTTGCTGAGAATTATATGTATCTTCATAAACTGGAATCTTCTTCGACTGATTATAATGATTATAAAACATTGGAAATCAAGGGTGTCCAGTTAAATTCTATGCGTCAGTCAACACAGTTTGATTTCTTTAATTATTTAGGAGAAGGTAACTATTATGATGAAAATGATCCAGACCCTGTTAATCGTAGAAAAACTACTTATTTCACTACTGGCGCAGGTTCTGAAACCTTTAATGGAACATTTGATTTTTTAGGTCAGATGGTTGGTACCAATCCGGATGTAGAAGGTGATACAGATGGCAGGGGTTATGCAGCAAAGATGGAGATCAAATATGATGAAAGATTTAAATATTATACGGCTCCACAATTTTATACTGAAGATTACAGTGTACTTACGCCGAATCTTCTCCTATTTGCCATAAGCGCATTCTTTGACTCAGGAAGTCTTGGTAGTAATAAATAGTAGTGTTTTTAAGGAGGAAGAGAGTGGTTAGTAAAAAAAATATCTGGAAAAATATAATTACAATAATACTCATATATATTGTTTTCTGTTCTATTTCTTATTCCGAGTCTCTTGCTCTGGTGTCTAAACCTGTAAATAAAATGCCCGGTGTCAATTTACCAACACCTGATCCGGCAATTCCCACACGTGTTCCTGTTCCTACAAAAAATAAGGATGAAAAACCTGTTACACCTCTTTATATGATAGGTAATCCCACGCCCAATCCCAGTCCTATATTTGTTGAAATAAAGGATGGCACTACGTCTGTTACTTCTAATAAAGGTAATTCATCTACTGGTAAACTTGTGTTTTTGCTTGTGGCAGTAGTGGTTTTTATAGGAGCTATGACTTTATTTTATAAAAGTCAGATGAAAGGATAAAACTATGTTTTTAAATAGAAAAATATTAAATAGAATTTCCGGTTGGACTCTGATGGAAATAATGATAGCTATGGCTATTATTCTTTCTCTTACTGCTATTTCAGTAGGTAGCTACAGAGTATACCAGAGAAGTCTTAACTTTAGAGGTGCTTTAAAACAGTTAGAAGGAGATTTAAAACAGTTACAACAGATGTCTATCACTAACCCTTATCCTGCTGAACAGGCTAATATGTTAAATCCTGTTACTTATCGGCTACAGAGTGATGCAGATAATAAGGGATACACACTTGAGGTATGTGATACAACAGGTGTAAGTGATAATGAACCACCACGAAAAATAATAAAAACTGTAAGATTTCCCGGTGATATTATGTGGACAGAGGCAGTAAATTTAAGATTTCAACAGTTAGGTGTACCTGTTAATGCAGGCCAGGCTGAAACTGTCATATTAACCTTAAGAAAAGGTGCTGCTGCTGAGGAAGCTAATGATGTTAAAAAGTCTATAACTATCAACGCTTCCGGCGCCATTACAGCAGAGAAATATTAAAGAGGTAACCAGAAGATTACTTCCAGGCCTGCAGGAAGAATATTTTTTAAGTCTATTCCTCCTCTATGGGCTTCTATTATTTCTTTTACTATGGGAAGCCCAAGACCTGTTCCTTTTCTATCTTCAGGCTGTTTACCTCTGAAAAATCTTTCAAAGAGACGGGGAATTTCTTCTTCTTCTATACCGGGGCCTGTATCTGTAATTTTTATATAGAGCTTTTTCTCTTCTATATATGTATTTATAGTTATCTTGCCCTCTGGAGGGGTATATTTTATAGCATTATCCAGTAGATTTATAAATACTTGTTTTATCCTGTCTGCATCAAATGTGATTTGTGGTAGAATTTCAGGGCAGACATAATTTAATTTTACTTCATATCTTTCTATCTGTAATCTGAACTGTTCTATAACATCCAGAAGAAGTTTTTTTAGATCTCCCCTGTTCATAATAAATTTTATTTTATGATCTCTGAGTTTTGCTAATTCCAGCATATCATTTACAAGTCTTGTGAGTCTGTCTGTTTCCTCTTCTATTGTTTTTAAAGAATGTTTCCATAGAGCTTCTTCCGGTGGGTAATCATCCATTAAAGTTATACAAAAACCTTTGATTATTGTAAGAGGTGTCCGGAGTTCATGAGATACATTACTGAAGAATTCTGCCCTCATATTTTCCAGTCTTTTTAATTCTGTTATATCTCTGAAGACGATGATTGTACCGGGATTTTCACCTTTTTCATCCTGAAATGGAGCAAAGGTAAAATGAAATATTTCTTCAGGGGTAAGGTTTATTTCTTTTTGTATGAGGATTTTTTCCTCTTTTGATCTTTCTATAAGTATCATTATCTCTTTTTTCTCCCAGATTTGTTCAATAAGTTTCCCTGTGCCTTCTCTGCTATTGAGGGATAGTTTTTTTTCTGCTGCAGAGTTTAAAAAGGTAATTTTGTTCTCCATGTTAATAGCTATAAGGCCGTCAACTACATTTGTGAGGATGGCATTTATTTTATTTTTTTCATTTGTTATTTCGTCTATAAAGTTTTTGAGTTGATCTGCCATATAATTTATAGTAACAGCAAGTTCTTCAAGTTCAGGAGGATTTTTTACAGATTCAATTTTTTGCTGAAAATCTCCCTGAGATATTTTAACAGCTATGTTTTTTAGCTTTTTGATTGGTTCTGTAACTGTTCTGGCAATAAAGAATCCTATTATACTGACAGCTAGAACTGCCCATATAGTAGCAAGCTCCAGGCTTCTCATCATTACAGTTAATATATGCTGTACCTGATTCAATGAAGAAGAAACATCTACAAGGCCTATTATTTTCTTCCAGGTAGCTATAGGAACAGTAATATGGATAAGTTTTTCATTATTTTTTTCTTCTATCCATTTTATTTCATGTTCTTCATAGAGAGCTTTTCGACCTTCTTTATTGATAGAGCTGTTACTTTCATACTGTTTTTCAGAAGATACTATAAGTTTGCCATTTTTATCAAATATTTTAAGTATAAACTGTTCCTTTATCTCAAAGTTTTCTATAAAAGAGAAGGCTGACTGATAGAGATCTTTCTCATCCCAGGCAAAACCGCCAAGCATTTTTGCAATGGAATGAGCCTGTGTCTGAAGATTACTTTCCAGATTAGTCATAAGTATATTCTTTAGCCAGTGAAAGAAAAGTATACCTGTAATGGTTATTGTCAGTAATATAACAAATATATATGTAAAGGTAAGCTGATATTGTATCTTGAGTTTAACAACTTATAATTCTGACTTCTTTCTTTTACTTCCTGCTTTTTAAAATTTCTTTTATTGTTTTTATGGTTTTAATTTGTTATAATGTTTTGAAAAATAGAAAGGCAGGTGGAGGGACTGTCATTAGAACAGTCATTTTTAACGTGAAAACAGATATTATAGCTTCTCTTCATCCTCTTGAAATAGAGGTACTTAATACGTTTAAAACTGAAAAAGCTTCTCTTTTCTGGTCAGTAATTCTGGAAAAGACCGGTTTAAAGGAAAGCCAGCTTCGAACCGCTATAGAGTGGCTTTTACATAAAAACCTTATAATAAGTGAATCTACAGGGGTGGAAGAAATAATAAGTCTCACAAAAACAGGTAAATCCTATGCAACACTCGGAATACCTGAAAAAAGGATTGTTCAATTCCTCAGTTCTTCAGAAAAAGATGTTACTATGGGAGATCTTCCAGCAATACTCAGTTTAGAAAAAGATGAAGTGGGACCTGTTATAGGATTTTTAAAAAAACATAAGGATCTTTCTGTAGAGGCAGGAGGAGTTTTAAAACTACTTTCCAGTAATTCTTCTTCTTATATAGAAAATAAACAGTCTCTTGTTGATAAAGTAGCTAAAGAAGAATCTCTTATGATGAAGGAACTATCTATGGAAGAAGGAGATATGGTTCGTTCCCTTTATAGAAAAAGAGGAACTGAACAGGGAGTATTCAGGATTGAGGGAAGGCCTATATTTTTATATCATCTTACAGAAGAAGGGAAATCTGTAGTGGCTGACCTTGTAGAATCCCTTAAATACAGAAAAACTGAAGTCAGTCAGATTACATCTGATATACTTAAGGATGGTAAGTGGAAAGATGTTACTTTTAGAAAATATAACATAAAACTTAATCCTCCTAAATTAAATATAGGGAAGAAACATCCCTATCGGCAGTTTCTGGACTGGGTAAGGATAAAATTTATATCCCTGGGTTTTAAAGAAATGAAAGGTTCTATTGTGGAAAATGAATTCTGGAATATGGATGCATTGTTTATGCCTCAATTCCACTCGGCTCGAAATATTCATGATGTTTATTATATAAAAAAACCGGAATATTCCAGAGAAATAGAGGAACCCTATCTGAGTAATGTTGCTTTCTGTCATGAACATGGAGGCAATACAGGTTCTGCCGGATGGAGATATAAATTTGATAGAGAGAAAACAAAAAGATTAATTCTGCGAAGTCAGGGTACGGTTCTTTCTGCCAGAACACTGGCTGCAGATCCTGAGATTCCCGGAAAATATTTTGCCATAGCCAGATGTTTTCGTTATGAACAGATAGATGCTACCCATGGGACAGATTTTTTTCAGATTGAAGGAATTGTTCTGGATGAGACTATTAATTTTCGTAAATTACTGGGACTTCTTAATCTTTTTGCTATAGAAATAGCCAGAGCTAAAAAGACAAAATTTACTCCTGCTTATTTTCCTTTTACTGAACCTTCTGTAGAACTTCAAGTGGAACATCCTGATTTAGGCTGGATAGAACTTGGTGGTGCCGGTATATTTCGTCCTGAGGTTACTTTGCCACTGGGAATTAAGGTTCCTGTGATTGCCTGGGGACTGGGGATTGATCGTATGGCTATGGTATCTCTCGGTATAAGTGATATAAGACAGCTCTTTACTCATGATTTAGACTTCATTAGAAATGCAAAGGCGGTGATATAAAATGCCTACAATTACATGTTATCATAGAGATCTCGAAATATTATATACAGAAAAACTTTCCCTTCAGAAATTATCTGAAGTCCTTGAAAAAGCAAAAGCAGAGTTTAAAGGCTATGATGAAAAAACAGGGGAGATAAAAATTGAGATTGTCGATACAAATCGTCCTGATCTCTGGTCAGCTGAAGGTATAGCCCGTCAATTAAGAGAAAGCCTGCTTCATAAAAAAAGTTCCTATCCCTTTTTCTCTGCCACTCCTTCCGGTAAAGATATTATTATAGTGGATAAAAATATGGCAGATATAAGACCTTATATAGGTGGTTTTTTTGCTTCTAATATAGAAGTAGACGAATTTCTTCTTACAGGCCTTATACAGATCCAGGAAAAATTGACTGAAAATTACGGTCGTTCCAGGGAATTAATTGCTATAGGAGTACATGATGCTTCAAAGATAGAATTTCCTCTATCTTATAAAGGTTTTAGCCCCAAAGAGATAAGCTTTTCTCCTCTTGGTTTTACAGAAGAAATGGATTTATCTGAGATACTGGAAAGACATCCCAAAGGACAGGAATATGGGAGACTTGTAAAAAATTTCTCCCTTTATCCTGTCCTTCAAGATGCTGCTAATAAGGTTCTCTCTTTTCCTCCTGTAATAAACAGTAATGACCTCGGCAGGGTAGTAGTTGGCAATAAGGCTCTTTTTGTTGATATAACAGGTACATCACTTGAGTCTGTAATATTATGTGTTAATATTATGGCCTGTAATCTTTCTGATAGAGGAGCTCATATAAGGCCTTTTATGGTGGAATATCCTTCTTCCCGTCATATGACACCACAGAATCTTAAACAGATAGTAACTCTGGAACAGGAATATCTGGAAAAAATACTGGGAGAGAAAGTTGACCCTGCTTCTATTATGGAATATCTCTCTTTTATGGGTTTTTCAGTGAGTAAGGAAGAAAATAAATTAATCTGTGAGAGCCCTCCTTACAGAAGAGATTGCCTTCATTCAGTTGATTTAATTGAAGATTTTGCCATAAGCCGTGGTTATAATACTTTTTCCCCTGAGATGCCTGAAAAATATACAGTAGGGTCTATGTCTCCCATAATAGAATTTGCCGATACCCTCAGGATGTTAATGACAGGTATGGGTTTTCAGGAATTTATTACCTATATCCTTACTGGGAAAGATAAACTTTTTGATAAAATGAACCGCCCCGAAGGTGATGTAGTTGAAGTTGCCAATGTTATGAGCGATACCTACTCGGTTCTGCGCCCTACTCTTCTTCCTGTTTTACTTGAGATAGAATCTAAAAACCTCCGTGTAGAGTTTCCCCATAAAATTGTTGAAGAAGGTGAAGTAGTAATTCCTGCACCGAAAGAAATACTAAGGAGTAAGACCTTGCATAATCTCTCTGCTATAGTTTCTCACAGTGGTGCGAATTTTTCTGAAATACACAGCTATCTTCATTCTTTAATGTTTTATCTTAATATACCATATAAACTTGAAGAAACCTCTGATCCTGCCTTTATAGATGGAAGAGCCGGAAAGATTATATCTTTTAACCGTGAAGTTGGTATCATAGGTGAAATTTATCCTGGAGTACTTGAAAACTGGGGTATAATGATGCCTGTTGCAGCTTTTGAGTTAACTCTCGATTATAATCTGGTGAGAAGTGAAAAAGATTTTTAAGATTTTATTGTCAGAGAATAGGAAGAATTGGTATAATTAAGTTGAGGGTGAGAAGTGAGGGTTTTATGGTGCAGGGGCGAATCCCTGTGTTCGCCCTCATCACCCATTACCCATTGCGATCCTGAGAGGAGGAGTTTTAAATGATATGGAGAATATTTTGCTCTTTTCTTTGTATCTTCATACTCCTTTCTATCTTTTCCTTCTGCTTTTCAAAAAATCTGGAGGTAAGTGATCAGGTATGCACTAAATGTAAACAACATATTACAGGAGAATACTGGACAATAGATGGTAAGGTTTATTGCCGTTCCTGTATGGAATCTCTTATCCCAAAATGTTATAAATGCGGAGTTCTTTGTACAGAAGGCTATTATAATATAGATGGTTATAACTATTGTAAGAATTGTTTTTATAAATATGCCAGATGTGATATATGTGGATCCCTTCTTGAGGGGACCTTCAAAAGGACTGATAAAGGTGGAAAATTTTGTGCAAAATGTGTTGCTAAATATCCTGCCTGTGATATGTGCAGTGGCCCGGCAGGGCCAAAGGGATACAAAATCAGTCCTTCTCGATATCTATGTCCGGCCTGTGCTGCAGTTGCCATATTTACTCATGATCAGCTGGCTTATATTTATAAAGAAGCCATTGCACAATTGCGAAGTCTGGGACTGGTTATAACAAGACCTGTTGATAATCTCAGTATTATGGATGAAAATACTTTGAAAAGTTACTATTATAATACAAAAAGTATGGAGTATATACCCTCCGGTGGTGTGGGAGGTTTTTATAGTTTTTCATTAAATCACCAGGGATCTGCTTCCAGAATTTTTGTATTGAATGGCCTTTCCTATGAAAAAACCCTTTCTGTTTTAAGTCATGAGCTTACGCATGCCTGGCAGATAGAAAACTGTCCTTTGGATCAATCCCTTTTATTGAAAGAAGGTTTCGCCCAGTGGATTTCCTATAAGGTTATGATTAATAAAGGATTTAGAAAGGAGGCAGAACTTTTACTTAAAATTGATGACCCTGTATACGGAGAAGGTCTGAGATATATACTTAATGTTGAAGCTTATTATGGTATTCAGGGAACTATTAATTATGTGAAGCAGGTTAAGTGAGATGTGAGCAGTGGCAGAATATTGTTCTGTTCTGTTATCGATCACTCATTACTTCTCAATTTTATTCAGTATCTTTATATTTTCTCTTATCCCGTCATAATCACTATCTGTAGATTCTACATAGCCATCTATTTTGATAGTTTTTGTCAAATCTCTTGTGTCAATAGTTTTGCCTATTTGAAGGAAGGCTTTATTCAGTTTATTAATATACTCTTTTTCCATACCCGGTCTGATTATTACAGTACCAAGAGGAATTGCTTCTGTTTCTCCTATTATTTTCATTTCTTTTAGCCTATCATCTTTTTTTCGCATAACAGACTGAGATACAATTCCTCCATCTACATATCCATTATAAACGGCGAGAAAAGAGGAGAAATCATCTCCTGTGAATTTTACTTCTGAAAAATAGGTATTAATATCTGTAATACTTTTTTTAGCCAGCATTACTCTTGGGAATAAATAACCGACAGCTGAGGATTTATCAGTGAAAGAAATTTTTCTATGTTTTAAATCTTCTATAGTTTTTAAATTGCTGTCTTTACGGACTATGATATAACTTTTTGTGAAGGGACTGCCATCTTCTATGGAACGTAAGACCGGAATTACCTCCTCCTTTTCTCTGGCTTTAACATATAAAAGTCCGTTTACAAAAGCCATATCAAGAGTTTGCTGACTGAAACCATTCAGGAGATCTGTATCATTATTAAATATTTTTATTTCTATGGGGATTCCAGTTTTGGCCATAAGATATTCACCCAGATGTTGCCACCTTTCAAGAGTAATTAGCTTACTTTCAGTATTTACAAATCCGAATATAATGGGAGGTATATTCATAAGAGGCACTGTATCTGTATAAGTAACTGAAGGTGTTGGAGTAACAGGTTCAGTGATTTTTTTATTACACCCATTAATTATAATAGAAGTTATTATTAACAATAAAAAATATATATTTGATTCAAGATATATGTTTCTTTTCATAATTCATAACTGCGTGATGCGTTACCCGTTACAGTATTTCACGTTTCACGTCTCCCGTCTCACCTTTCACCTTCTCATCCTTTTCGAAAACCTATAATAAATCCTAAAGTAAATGTTCCTATATAAGGGAAGTTTGTTATTAATATTTTCCA
>Ga0116183_1001450_pt1 | contig 26904 bp, 25 predicted proteins | sample AD_UKC078_MetaG_FD_89753 | JGI IMG/M metagenome (GOLD analysis project Ga0116183, IMG submission 89753) | Active sludge microbial communities of municipal wastewater-treating anaerobic digesters from USA - AD_UKC078_MetaG | ecosystem: Engineered > Bioreactor > Anaerobic > Digestate | place: USA...
CGCGCCAAAATCGGTACGATATTTTATCCACTCCTGTGATCAGATGACCAGATAGCCGGATTTCACGGCATAGGTGATAAGGGTTTTCAAGAAAGCAAGGTCCGTCACGGGCATCTTGATCCCGGTTCCACGAAGAATCTCTTCCGTGTTTTTCGTGTCAAAGGTCAGGTCACCGTTTAAATAGCCGAGGTAAGGCTCAAGCATCGCGAAGACCATTTGTTGTTGGGGATCGAGCTGGGTTTTCTGAAAACTCGAGGGTTCTACCATTTCAATTACCGCGGATTTGGGAAACGCGTCTCTGAGAGAAAGAAGCATGCCAATCGCCGGAGGATTGGGCGCGACAAGGTGAAAGCACTTATTGATGGACCGGGGGTTTCGCATAATCGCGGCCGTCGCCTTGATCACAAAATCAATGGGAACGATATTAAACGTGTTCTCGGGCCGGGTGGGCAATTTCGTCAAAATCCCGTGGGCAAAAAGTTTAATGAACGGATAAATGACATTAAAGTCCGAAACCTCTCCCGTCTCGGAATGCCCAACGACAATGCTCGGCCGGATAATCGTCACGGGCATCCCTTGGCTCATCGCTTCGCGCACCATGCCTTCAGCCTGATGTTTGCTGGATTCGTAATAATTCGCAAACGCGGGTTTTTCAGGGAGCGAATCTTCCGGGGAGCGGTAATGCCACACACTGCCGGCGACAAAAGCCGTACTGAAATAAACAAAACGTTCGAGCGATCCCTTTTTCCTCAGGTCCCAGGCAAGTTCAAGCGCGTTCTTTGTTCCTCCGACATTGATCTCTTGGCATTCTTTCTCGGTGCCGTTCAAAGCCGTCAGGGCCGCGATGTGATAAAACACCTTGCAGTCCCGTTCAAGCAAGTCCAGATCGTTTTTTTTAAGCCCGAACTTTGACCTGGTGACATCTCCCTCCAGCACCCGCACACGGGATCCAAAATGGGCATCCATCCCCGTCGCTTTCAGAATTTTCTGGACACGTTCGTCGTGCGGCACACGGTTTTTCGCGCGGGACAAGATCGCGATCGTCGCGTCGGTGGTTAACAAAAGCTCCTTGACCAGTTCCTGCCCGAGAACCCCGGTCGCACCTGTCATAAAAATAAGATTATTGGCCATTGTATTTCCTCAAGGCGAGACAGATATTCTGGCCGCCAAATCCAAACGAGTTAGAAAGCGCGACATTCACACTGGCTCGCCGCGCCGTATTTGGGACATAATCAAGATCAAGCTCCGGATCCGGTTCCTCGTAATTGATCGTCGCGGGAATGATGGAGTCGCGCATGGCAAGAAGACAAAAAATGGCTTCCACTCCGCCCGCCGCCGCGATCATGTGTCCCAGCATGGATTTTGTCGAACTCACCGGAACCTTCGGAGCATATTCTCCCATCACCTTTTTGATCACAACGGTTTCAAGGGAGTCGTTCACTCCGGTCGAGGTGCCGTGCGCGTTGATGTAGTCGACATCGGCGGGCTCGATCCCGGCCTTTGTCATCGCGATTCGCATCGCTTCCGAAGCCCCGCGCGCTTCGGGATCCATGTCCGTCAGCCGGTAAGAATCCGCAGTCGAACCATATCCCACCACCTCGCCGTAAATGTGCGCTTTCCGCTTTTGGGCGTGAGATAACTCTTCGAGAATCAAAACACCCGCGCCTTCCGCGATCACGAAACCATCCCGCTTTTTTTCAAAAGGTCGCGACGCTCTCTGAGGCTCGTCATTACGGGTCGAGAGGGCGGTCAGCAGACTGAAGCCCACCACACCCAGCGGATAAATCATTGAATGAGATCCACCGGTCATCATCACATCGGCATCTCCCCGTTTAATCCACTCATAAGCCTCTCCAATCGCCTGCGACGACGCGGCACAGGCCGTCAAGCAGTTGGAAACGGGACCCCGAATATCAAACAGCCGAGTCAGATGCGTCACCGTCATAAAAGGCTGACTTTCTAGCTCCCGAAGAGCATTCATGTGCCGTAGCGATTGATGGACATATTCCCCCTTGTCAACCAGATCCCCGCTGGCGGCAAAGGACGCCATAAGGGTTTTGACGAAAGGATCGAAATCGATCCCGCTGTCACCTCCGCCAAAATAAATTCCAAATCGCCGGGAATCGACAGTGAAAGGTTTTAGCATCGCGTCCTTGTATGCCTCCGCGGCGGCATGGAGCGCAAAAAACGTACTGCGGGCGGCTGAGGCCAAGGGCGGGTTACGTTCAATCCACCGCTCAAAATTGAAACCCTTCACTTCACCCGCGATCCGGGTCGCGAATGTCGAGGCGTCAAAAAGGGTGATCGGTCCCACTCCGGATTTGCCCTGCGTGACACGCAACCAGGTGTCGCGGACATTGTTCCCGAGCGGGGTCACCGCGCCTACTCCCGTGACAACAACTCTACGTTTTGACATGTTTGAACACCAGGGATGCGTTTTGCCCGCCCAGTCCAAAATTGTTGAGCATGACGAACTGAACTTCAGCCGACCGGGCCTTGCCTTTCACAAGCGGCAAAGGACACGCGGGGTAAGGTTTGCTTAAATTGGCCACGGGGGGAATCGTTTTTTTGTTGGCAATCAATACGGCAATCACCGCTTCGACACCCCCCGAAGCGTAAACAAGATTGCCCGTCAAAGGTTTCAGGGCCGTCACGTTCAGTTTTCCAAATGATCCCATGTAAAACGAATGGATCGCGAGGGCCTCCTGAATATCCGCCTGAGGAACTCCGCTTCCGTTGGCGACGATAACATCCACATCGTGGTGTTCAATACCGGAATCCTCAAGCGCGCGCTTCATCGCGACCCGTTTCCCGGTAAAATCGTCCTCGTCTCGCGGATCAAAATTAAAATCCGATGAAGAACCATACCCCGTGATCTCCGCGTAAATCATCGCTCCGCGACGTTTCGCGTTTTCAAGCGATTCAAGCACCATGATCCCCGCCCCTTCCCCCAGGACAATCCCGTCATGTTTTTCGTCGAAGGGGCTGTAAATAGTTTCCGGAGCTCCGGTTCGCGTGGACAGAAGCCCGAGAAGATTAAAGCGGGAGATCCCCATCGCGTTTAATTTTGAATCCGTGCCTCCGGCAAGCATAATGTCCGCGTCCCCGCGTTCAATCACCCGGTAGGCTTCCCCGATCGCCTGGGCACTCGCCGCTGAGGAGGTTGTAATGGTGTTGCTGGGGCCACGCAAATGATACGCGATGGAAACGTGACAGGCCGGCATATTGGGAAGATATTTAAGAAACCACAGGGGGTAAAGGGAGCGAACCCCGTCCTGACCAAATTGCGCCATTGAAAAACGGCCGGAACCGTCAATCGCGCTCTTGAAACCCGCTCCAATCTCATCAAGGTCATTGTTGATGACTCCGGTCCCCAGCACAACGCCAATCCTCGATTGATCGTAAGCCGTATCCAGAAGTTTCGCGTCCTCGAGCGCGAGCTTTCCCGCGGCGACAGCCAGTTGAATTTCCCGGGACATCACTTTCAAAGATTTCCGGTTGGTTACAAACTGTTTGGGATCAAAATCCGCGATAAACCCCGCGTATTTGAGCGAAGATCCGTTCAGCTTGAGATGTTCCACTTCGCGGATCGCGGATTGCCCGTGAACCGCCGCGTTCCAATACGGACTCCATCCTTTACCACACGCGCTCATCACTCCGAAACCTGTCACTACCACCCGACGGCGCGTCATGACACCGTCACCTTCTCCCTGACCTTAAAATGGTTCATGAAATTATCATGAAACGCTATCGATCTTTGACTTTCCGGGATAAGCCGCCCCACGGACATGAGAAGAAGTTTGGCTTTGGCGACAACGCCTCCGGAAGAAGTGATCTGTCCCTCAATCCATCCACCCTCGGGGGCAAGACCATCCGCGGATGCCTCTATCGTAAGCGCCGTTCCGGGAGCCGGAGGCTCGGTGAAAGTGGCCGTTTCGATCTTGGCGAAGATAACGTCATTGTTATAATCACTTTCCGCGCCAACCAAAAGGCCTCCCGTCTGCGCCATCATTTCGATGAAAAGAACCTCGCGTGAATAAGGGGCTTGGGGAACGCGAGACAGCGTTACGGCTTTTTTCCCACGATGCACCGCCACCACCTGATCCAGAAGAAGCCAGCGCACGGTCAGCTCCAGATCATGGTCTGGGCACCGACAAGATCCCCGTCTCGAAAAAAAGATCCGTCGCCCCTGTAGCATCTGCGGGTTCCCGCGACGCGCCATTCCATTTCAAAATAATCGCCGATTCGTTTGGTAATTCGCATTCCCTGAAATCCTTCAAGCCCCATCCAGGGCTCGTTACATGCCTTAAAAAAAGCTTCCTTCGCCGTAAAAAGCTCCGCCAGCCGCGTGAGCCGTATCTCCGAAAACTGCTCACGTTCCCGCGAATTCAAAAAACGCCGCAGAATCATCTCCCGATGACGCGACAAGAATTTCTTCATACGCGACCGGGAAACAATATCGATACCGATGCCATGTAAGGTCTTGGGCCTTCCGCGTAATATCCATCCCGGAGTGTTTTTTTCTTGGGGGGAGCGCGACACAGGTAATTTTTTCGGCAAATAGGTCAAGTTGGGGCAAACTTCTACTGACAAGCGCCCGAACAACCGGATGATTTTCCCAGTCTCTCTTCAAGATACCGGAGTATCATCTTAACCGTAAAATAATCGGCAAGCTCCGCGACCTGCGGATCCTTTTCAAAATCACCGAGTTCCAGATACGGAAGTTTGGTGCGCAATTCCTGAATCCCCTCGGGCGTAACCGCACCTTCCTTCACGAATCTCTCGTCGGTAAAAATATAACTTGGGAAAAGATCATTGGCGGGAATTTTAAGATCAAAACTTTTTTCCAGCCGGAAAATGATGTCGATAAAATCAATCGATTCGGCGCCAAGATCCCGTTTCAGGGAAGATTCGGGGGTAATTTCCGAGGTCTCTACTCCAAGGGCTCCGGCCAATGTTTCCTGTACTTTCTTAAAAATTTCTTGATTCATGATTCTCCTTTTCCCTCCGTTAAGGGGATGTCGCTCGCGCCGACTGGAGGGTGCTTGATCCTCGCAAGCGTCAGCTTCGCGGAAACCGCCACTTCACCGTGATAATAAAGTTTCGCGTCCCACACCGTCTCACCTTCCAGGCTTTGAGTGAGCGTCAATCGGCTTTCCCACTCATCTCCGGGCCGAAGATACTTCCTAAAACGGGTTGCGCGAATCTGCTTCAAAAAAAAACGAGACCCTCCGGCCCCGTCTTCGGAAAACGATTCCAGATATTTCTCCGCGGTCTGCTTAAGCATCTCGATCGCAAGCACACCCGGCAGTACGGGAAATTCAGGGAAATGATCCTTAAAAAACTCCGAGTCATGAGGGATTTTTCCGCGCGCCGTAATCCCTTCGCCTTCATTCATCCACAGAACTTGTTCAACCGATAGCACCGACATGTTCGCCGCACTCCCACACGTACAAACCGTTTAAAATTCGAAACCCCGAAATCCAGGTATAAAACTTCCGGAATTTTTCAAGGCGAAAATCCTTCTTCCGGAAAAACTGGATCCATTCCTCGTGTTTCCTGAACTGGTGCGGATGACCCAGAAATTCCATATTGAGAATCCGGTCCCTGGCAATCGTCCACAACCGGCCGATGGCATGATGATAAAGATCCTCGATCACAACCACCTTCGTCCGGGTCACGCGTCGAACTTCCGCCATCATCGATTCCGGATCCGGAACATGATGTAGCATCGTCGCCATCAGCGTCACGTCAAACGCGCGATCCCCAAAAGGAATTCTGCCGCCGTCATAAATCACAACGGGCGCTTTTTGATAGCCCGGTTTCACAACATCCAGAATAAGCGACTCGTGACCCCGCCGTTTAAACGGTTCATTGTAAAACCCCCAGCCACCTCCGAGATCCAGAATCCGGCACCGCTCGGGAATGTCACGCTCAAAAAGCCGAACCATCCCTTCCGCCCGGGCCTCAAGCGCCTGGTGATAATACTTTCGCACAAGCGTATCAAGAAGATTACGTTGCCAGCAACGGATCGGGGCTATCAATGATTTCACGATTGAATTCACTTCCTCCGGGCGGCCGCGCAGACACCCCCCAACCGTTATTTTCCCAGAGGTTGAAAAGTGAGTAACAGACCTATGAAACCGCTTCAGGCTTCCCCAAAAATCGAGAAATTATAACACAGGAACTTTTTTGCTCCCAAACATCTTTTTAGCGATCATGTCCGGAATGTCATTTTTGAAAAATCAAATCTCGCGTGTTTCTTTCAGCTGTTCCTGAAACTCACGGGTGTAAGCGAGAAGTTTTGCCGAATCACCGTTTCGCTCGGCCTCATGAATGAGGCCCCGGAGTTTCTCCTGACGGTCGAGAGCTCCATTTCTCCGTATCGTCCGCAGGCAATCCTGAAAAATCTGCTTTCGATCCGGCGTGTCTTCGAGAGCGGCAAGTGCCCCCACCAACTGTTCCCGGTAAGCCGTATTTTGGATTTTGTTCAGGACGGTCGAAAGCGGCTTTTTTTTCGCGACTCCTCCCGAATCAACAAGAAACTTGAAAAGCTCCCGGCTGACCGGTGAACGCATCGTTTCGGGATTGAGTTGACGCTCTGCTTCATCGAGAAAATTACTGTTTTCCATCATCAAGGCAAGAAGCAACACTTCTTCCTGAGGTGTCGCCGGAGCCGTTTTCTTTTCAACTGTTTTTTCACCGCGCCGACGCGCCAGATCCGAACCCTGGCGTGATATATTTTCAAACTCCGCTCGCAGAGAACGTTCATCGATCCCGATCTCGCGCGACAGTCGTTTGAAATACTCCGCGAGCATCACCGGATTTTTGACCTTGCGAAAAGTTTCAAGCATTTCCCGGCTGATCTTCGCCAGACCCAGTGCGTCATTTTTCGGATATCGCTCAAGCAAAGTTTTGAGCTTGTAATCAAAAAAATCCTGGGCATTTTTAAGCAGTTCCCTGAACGCGTCCGCTCCTCGTTTTCGCACAAAATCATCAGGATCGAAACCTTTGGGCAGACTGGCTAGCTTGACCTGCCCCCCTCCTTCCAGAAGAATTTCAAGACCCCGGAGCGCCGCCGATTCTCCGGCATCGTCTCCGTCATATACCACAATCACCTCTTCGGCAAAACGCTTCATCAAACGAGCGTGATCCTCCCCCAGGGCCGTGCCAAGTGTCGCGACCGTATTCTTAAATCCCGCCTGGTAAAGGGCCAAAAAATCCATATATCCTTCGACCAGAATGAGATTCGGCCAATTCGCATCGATGTACCGTTTGGCAACGTTCAGCCCAAAAAGCTCACGCCGCTTTGAAAAAACCGGATTTTCCGAAGAATTCAGATATTTGGGGCCTTCCCCGTCCCCGAGCAATCGGCCGCCAAAGGCCACGGGTTTATTCTGAAGGTTCATAATCGGGAAAAGTATACGTCCCCGAAACGTGTCGTAATAATTGCCTTTAGCGGATTGTTGAATGAGCGAAGACTGTTTCAAGAGGGCCTCCGGATAACCTTTCTTCAAAAGGTGATCATAGAGCGTCCTCCATTCGTCAGGCGCCCAACCGACCTTAAACTCTCGAAGGGTTTCGTCCGTCATGCCACGCTTCGCGAGATAGTCCCGCGCTTTCTTTCCCGATTCCCCCGCGAGAAGCCGCTGATAAAGCTCCACCGCGCACTGATAAATTTCGTAAATTTGATCTTTATGTGAGGAATCACCCTTGGCGCAACGTTTTTCAGGGAGCGTGATGCGGGCCCGATCCGCGAGCATTTTGAGGGCTTCAGGGAAGGAAAGGTTCTCATACTTCATGAGAAAGCTGAACACGTCGCCACCCGCCTGACATCCGAAACAATGAAAAAGTTGTTTTTCGGGCTGGACCATGAACGAAGGAGTCTTTTCCTGATGGAAGGGACAACAGGCCTTGAAATTCCGGCCCGCGCGTTTCAGGGGAACAAACTGGGAGATCACCTCGACAATGTCATTCGCGGCCGCGACACGCTCGACAATATCCTCCTGCTCCCGATTGCGTGGCGAATCAAATGCCATGAGATCAAACCGCCGGTCGACTGCGGGACTCTCGCGTCCCTACAAACGGAGCGGCAACAAATCGCTGAACACCGGGCGCCAGCTTCGCAAGGGCTTGCCCGGAATAGGATCCACGCTGGGTAAAAGGCTTTTGCGTCATCTCTCCCGGGATCAACAGGACCATTTGGACAAACAGACTCAGCAGAAGAACGGAATAGATTCCGCCAAAAAAAACTCCGCCAAAAAACTTCAGAAAAGAAGAAACCTCCACCTTAAAAATTCTGCCAATCGCGTTAAAACACCAGCCGGTGACCAACCAGGCAACCACTCCGGTGGGGATAAAAACCAGTGGATTCGCGACAGCCTTCGGCAATGCCTGAATGGTTTTGACAAGATAAGCGCTGATGAGCGGATAAAAAGTCAGTGTCAGGATAATAACGATCGTGACATTAAGGGACTTGGCCAGCATATCGATAAAACCCTTTCGTGACCCCTGTAACATGCCAAAGAGAACAAAAAAGATCGCCACCCAGTCAATCGGAGCCAAATCCTTAATGACAAGATACATCGCGCTTTTTTGTATGCTATCGATCAGATTCCATAAAAAATCCATCCCGGTCACCCTCTCCTGAGTTTTGCCATGTTCCGGCAATGCCGTCTTCAAACATTTCTCGCAGAACAACGGGTATGATACATCCTTGTCCTTCCTTAGGGAAATCAAAAAACACTCTTAACCCGTTCGCCGTCCTTCCTTCCCGGTAACGGCTCCGGGGATTCCTGTGTTCCACAAGCACCTCGACCGTCTTTCCGATAAATGCCTTCCTCACCTCCCGGCTAACGCAATCCATCCGTCTGATCATCCGATTCGCGCGATCGCGCACCACCCGTCCAGGCAACCCCCGGAGAAGAACCGCTCGCGTTCCCTCGCGGGGGCTGTAAGGAAAAACATGACTTTTGAGCGGACGCAAGGTCTCAAGGGCCTTGAGGCTCTCGCCGAAATCATCCTCGCTTTCACCCGGGAAACCGACAATCACATCGGTCGTCAAACAAAAATCCGGAATTTTTGATCTCATCTTTTCGATGAGCTTCACACAATCCTCCGCGGAATACCGGCGATTCATATTTTTCAGAACTGAATTTGAACCGCTCTGAATCGGAATATGCAAATGAGGGCAAAGTTTGGGAATGTCGCGGAATGAACGGATCAAGGGATCACGGATATCCGTCAGTTCAATGGAGCTCAGGCGAATTCGTACAATTCCCTGAATTTTGGAGCACTTCTCGATAACCCGCACAAGCGAATTAGAATGATCCCCGATGCCATCCCTGTAGGATCCCAGCTGAACACCCGCCAGAACTATTTCTTTATAGCCATTGTCCGCGAGCCGCCTTACTTCATCAAGGATATCCCCCAAAGAACGGCTCCGTGAAGGCCCACGAGCCAAAACCACTTTACAGTAACTACACGCGTTGTTACATCCATCCTGAATCTTGACAGTCGCGCGGGTCTTGCCATCACTCAGGCTCACCGAAAGTGGCAAAAACCCCTTATGCTCCGCCCTATCAGAAACCATCCCGACGGATTTCGTCTTTGGAGTTCCCGCTATAAGAAAATCCGCGATCCTTTGTTTTTCCTGATTCTTGAAGATAAAATCAACTTCTTTCATTCCTTCAAGGATCGCTCGATCCCGCTCGGCCAGGCACCCCGTCACCGCGAGACGGCTATCCGGATTTTCTCGCTTCAATCTCCGGATCCAATAGCGCGCCGAACGATCCGCATCACGCGTCACCGTACAGGTATTGACAATAACCAGGTCCGCCGGCTCTCCGGGCTTTTCAATCTCACGAGCCCCCCCAGCCTGCAGGGATTCGCGAATAGCCTGAGATTCATACTGGTTGACCTTACAGCCAAATGTTTTGATCGTAAATTTCATCATTGAAATTCAAGGAACCCTGGGGACACCATGGTTTAAAATCCTGAACTGTGGGGAGAGCATAAATCCTTCAAACAATTTCGAGAAAACGAAGCGTACCGAGGATACTGATAAAAGCGGTGTCCGCCCGAAGCACGGTATCACCCAGACTCACGATCCACACGTTCTTTTTTTTCCCCCGCCACAGGGTCCATTCAATTTCATCGTCCGTAAAACCACCTTCAGGACCGATCAGAATGTTGAGTGATTTCAGGGGATCCGCTACTTGGGAGCGCTCGTTGATCCATCGCGCGAAGGGTACAGCCTCGGGTGACGGATGAAAAATCAGAAGGCCGTCATCTTCAGCCAGGGCTTCGATCGCCTTTCTGAACGCGACAGGTTCGGATATTTTGACGGCCATGAGGGCGCCTGATTGTTTGCTGGCCTCAATCGCTATCCTCCGCCACCGATCTACCGTTTTGACGAGTTTCTCTTCCGGTATTTTTATTTCGCAACGATCACTCAGAATCGGCCAAAACTCATCAAGCCCGAGTTCCTGGGCTTTCTCGATTAAAAAATCGGTCTTGCCCTTTTGAAGCAACGCGGGCATGACCCTGAAGACAGTTTTATTCGTCCGCGGCTCCGTGGTTCTAGTAATCCGGCAGATAGCGAGTTTCGTACCGCCATCCCGGGTAAATTCCCGGACCTCAGCTTCCCCCTCCCAGCCCTGTCCATCCGTTACAAGACAATGATCCCCGAGTGACAATCGAATGATATGGCGAAGATGATGAGTTTGTGAGGCGTCAAGCCGGATAAAGTCTCCAGCCTGACTTAATGGCTGAGGAATGTAAAAACGCCGAAGCCGCCTTTCATGAGGACGGGAATCGTGATCGCGGGCTATCATGGCTTTCAACCTCAAAATAATCGGGTTATAAACAGACAAGGAAGCTCAGACCATGGTCCGAGCTTCCTTAGCTTTATGGAATGATTTCAGGTGAATACAACGCTGTTTTTATTTGCCGTCTTTTTTCTTTTCTTCCGGCTTGGATTCTCCCGCGCCATCAGCCGGTTCTTCCTTGGGCTTTTTGGTACGGACAACGTTTTGGGCTTGCGGTCCCTTCTCGCCTTCGACAACCTCAAATTCCACTTCCTCATCCGGGTTGAGCCGTTTATAACCGTCTCCCTGAATCGCGGAATAATGAACAAAAATATCCCGCTCTTCGCCATCCTTGCGCAGGAAACCATAGCCTTTCACGTTCGAAAACCACTTCACCTTACCTTTATCAGCCATCCTCGCATCCTCCTTTTAAATTCAAACTTCAAAAATCATCTCATGTGGGATCACGAACAGAACACAGCCGCTCACTTCACTTTCACTTTTAAAATAAGACCCGGTTTGAAAACGACAACTTTTTTTTCCGGAACCGTGACCTCCTGGCCGGTACGAGGGTTACGCCCAAGACGCCCCCTGCGCGTTTTCACCTTAAAGACGCCGAAATTCCGGAGCTCAACCGTTTCCCCCGCCTGGAGGCTTTCAGAAATAACATCGAGAGTTTTTTGAACTATCTTTTTGACATCAATTTGGGTGAGATTGGTTTCGTTAGAAACTTTCATGACAATATCTTTTTTCGTCAAAATTCTCACCTCCTTCATGAAGTAACACGGTTGGAATTATCCCAACTGCTTGTCCTGTTTGAAGATAGAGAAAGATAGCAAATCCGGCGAATGCCGTCAAGCGATTTCATCATAAATTCAATAAACACAGGGAGTTAACGAAATAAAGCAACATTTCCCCCCAAAAAACAGGTACATCCATTCCGCTTGAACAAAACTCCTGATCACATATCACGAACGGATTTTGACGGAATTTTCACCGAGAAGAGCTTCCAGCTCATCAAAAAGGGCGTCCGAGGTTTCCACTTTGAGATTTTCGCCTGAATCAAAAACCGTGCGCCGGCCTTTGGGATCCATCAGGCTGATGTAGACAGGAACCGTTCCTTTGTGACGAAGGAGGATACGTCGAACCTCTTTAAGCGTGTCGGGGACAAGCCCTGCCGTTTTGAGATTGATCGCCACAAGTCGGGTAAACCGCTTCGGCACTTCGTCGATCGAAACAATCTCATCCGCCAGAATTTTAGGGGGGTCGTCGCGGGCATCCACCTTGCCGCGCACGAAAATAAGCTGATCTTTCTGAATCAGATTCGATGTCTCCCTGTAAACGCTCGGGAATACCACTACCTCACAGGACCCGACCAGATCCTGCAAAGTCAAAAAGGCCATTTTGTCCCCTTTTTTCGTCAGAATTTCTTTCAGTTGATCAACGATCCCGCCCATCGTCGCTTCCGCCTGATGATTAAACTCCGGCAGAGTATCTGAGGTCGCGGTGGCGTAATTCTTGAGAACTTTCGTATATTTCGATAAGGGATGAGATGAAACATAAAATCCGATAAGCTCCCGTTCAAAGGCAAGTTTCTGATTTTCGGGCCACTCGGGAATAGCGGGAATAGTAGCCTGTTCTTCGTGGAATGTCCCTTCCCCAACGGTATTTTCAAAAAAAGACATCTGTCCGCGATTCCGGTCTTTTTGCAAATTAGATCCCATCTCAAGCGCGGTATCAAGCATCGCCATCAGCTGGGAGCGGTGGAGCTTCCATTCATCAAACGCGCCGCACTTGATAAGACTTTCGAGCACCTTACGGTTGCAGACCCGCAGATCGACCCGTTGAACAAATTCGAAGAAGTTCTTGAACGGCCCATCCTTTTCGCGGCTCGTGATAATCGATTCAATCGCGGTCGTCCCAACGTTTTTGATCGCCGCCAAGCCAAACCTGATGTTTTTTCCAATACAGGTAAATTCCTTGAAGCTTTCGTTGACGGCGGGCGGAAGCACATCAATCCCGATCTTTTTGCAGGCCTCGATATACTGCACCACCTTGTCCGTATTGTTCATTTCGGAGGTCAGAAGGGCGGTCATAAATTCAACGGGGTAATGCGCCTTCAGATAAGCGGTCTGATACGATACCGCGGCGTACGCCGTCGAGTGCGATTTATTAAAACCATATCCGGAAAAGTAATCAATCTGATCCCATATTTTTTCGGCAATCCTTTCCTTAACGCCGTGCTTGGACGCCCCATCAATGAAGGCCTTCTTTTCCTTCGCCATGACCTCCGGAATCTTTTTCCCGATCGCGCGACGGAGCGAGTCCGCTTGGGCGAGCGTAAAACCGGCGAGGCCGCTTACAATTCGCATCACCTGCTCCTGATAGAGGATCACTCCGTAAGTTTCCTTCAGGCTCGGCTCAAGGCCCGGATGATCGTACTGAATCAATTTCGGGTTATGCATTCGCTTCACAAAATCGTCCACCATGCCGCTTCCAAGAGGGCCTGGACGGTACAGCGCGAGCAACGCGACCAGATGCTCAAATTTCGACGGTTTCATTTTTTTAAGAAGATCCCGCATCCCGGAACTTTCCAGCTGAAAAATTCCGAAGGCATCCCCCCTCGCGAGCATCTCATAAGTCGTGGGATCATCTTCGGGAAGATGGTGAATATCGAGATTCACCCCATGCATCTTTTTCACAATTTTGACCGCTTTATCAATGACAGTCAGCGTCTTGAGACCAAGAAAATCCATTTTGAGAAGCCCAATCTTTTCAAGGTCTTTCATCGTGAACTGAGTGCAAACCTGATCTTCAGTCTTGAAGAGCGGGACTCGCTCCGTCAACGGGACATCCGAAATCACCACACCGGCCGCGTGGATAGAGGCGTGACGGGAGATCCCCTCAAGCGCCTTGGAGGTTTCAATTAGCTGGGCAACTCTCGAATCTTTGACGATTTGTTCTTTTAACGCCGGTTCCTTTTCGATCGCCTGCTCGATCGTAATCCCGAGTTCATTCGGAATTAATTTGGCAATCGCGTCCACCTCTCCATAGGCGAGTCCCATCACTCTGCCCACGTCACGAACGACGGCTTTGGCTTTCATCGTCCCGAAGGTGATAATCTGAGCCACTTTATCCGCGCCGTATTTACGCTTCACGTAGTCAATCACCTCATCGCGCCGTTCGTAGCAGAAATCGATATCAATATCAGGCATGCTGACCCGCTCGGGGTTCAGAAACCGTTCAAAATAAAGATGGTACTTGAGCGGATCAATGTCCGTGATCCGAAGCGCGTACGAAACAAGGCTCCCCGCCGCCGAACCACGGCCAGGCCCTACGGGAATACTTTTTTCTCGGGAAAAACGGATAAAATCCCAGACAATCAGAAAGTAACTGATATATCCCATCTTGGAGATCAGGGTCGTCTCCATGTCAAGGCGCTTCTGATATTCGTCCGGAACGGATCCCCCCATGCGTTCCTTGAGCTGTTCCTGACAGAGCTCATTGAAATACTGATCCTGGGTCTTCCCCTCCGGCGCCTTGAACTTGGGCAAGTAGAGTTTTTTGAAATCAAACTCGATGTTACACCGCTTCGCGATGAGAACGGTATTTTCGATCGCCTCGGGAATTTCCTTGAAGATCTCTTTCATCTCCTCAGCGGATTTCAGATAATACTGATCCCCCTGATAGCGCATCCGGTGCGGTTCATCCAGCTTCGCGCCCGTTCCGATACAAATCAACGCGTCATGCGCCATCGCCTCATGTCGGTGGATATAATGGACGTCATTGGTGGCCACCAGACCGATTTTGAATTCGCGTGCCAGCTTGCGGGACTCTTCGATCACTTTTTTTTCGGGATCCAGTCCATGGTCCATCACTTCAAGAAAGAAATTCTCTTTTCCAAAAATCGAAATGTATTCATCAATCACTTTTTTGGCTTCATCGATCTGGTCGTGATAGAGATAGTAAGGGATCTCCCCCTTCAACCCTCCAGAAAGAGCGATCAGGTCCCCGCCCAGTTCCTTCAGAACGCCCTTGTCGATCCGGGGCCGGTAGTAGAAACCTTCCGTGTAACCAATGCTGGAAAGCCGGGTGAGATTTTTAAATCCTTCTTCGTTTCGCGCGAGGAGTGTGAGATGGAAGGAGGCTTCCTTGATTCCATGAGCCTGTTTTTCGAGCCGGGATCCGGGCGCCACGTAAGCGCGCATTCCGATGATCGGCTTAATTCCGGCCTGCATGGCCTGGGAATAGAACTGAACGGCGGCGAAGAGGTTCCCGTTATCCGTCATCGCGAGCGCGGGAAACCGGAGCTCGGTAGCACGACGCATCAGGCCCTGAATCTTGCACGTCGCGTCCAGCAGGCTAAACTCAGTGTGGCAATGAAGATGTACAAAATCACTACGAGTCATGTCTCAGGTGTCTCTCGGAAAACAACTACCGGGGAACAAAAACCAATCTCGCTATTCTTTTCTAAACGCTCACCTTTCAACGTTTCCCGTTTCCCTGCTTAACTATTCCCACTCAATCGTGGCGGGAGGCTTGGAAGAAATATCATACGTGACACGGTTGATACCGCGGACTTCATTGATGATCCGGTTTGAAATGCGTCCGAGTAAATCGTAAGGGAGTTTTGCCCAGTCCGCGGTCATGCCGTCCAGCGAGGTCACCGCGCGAACCGCGACGGCATTCTCGTAAGTTCGTTCATCTCCCATCACGCCCACGCTCCGGACAGGGAGAAGCACCGCGAAGGACTGCCACACTTTATCGTAATAACCCGACTTTTTAATCTCATCCACGACAATCCAGTCCGCCAACCGCAGAAGGTCACAACGGTCTTTGCGGACTTCGCCCAAAATACGCACCGCCAAACCCGGCCCGGGGAAAGGCTGGCGGCCCACAATTTCCTTATCAATTCCAAGGGCATATCCGACCGCGCGAACCTCATCTTTAAAAAGCTCTTTGAGGGGCTCTACCAGTTTAAACTTCATATTTTTCGGAAGTCCGCCGACGTTATGGTGGCTCTTGATCATGCTTGTGGGACCTCCGAAATAAGAAACCGACTCAATCACGTCCGGATAGAGCGTCCCTTGCGCGAGGAAAGGCACCTTGCCAAGCTTGTTCGCTTCTTTCTGAAAAACATCGATAAAGGTTTTGCCGATAATTTTTCGCTTTTGCTCGGGATCCGTCACTCCCTTGAGACGGCGCAGAAAAATTTTTTCAGCGTCAATGACCTTGAGATTCATCTTGAAATGACCGCGAAACGTCTTGTCAACGCGTTGAACCTCATTCCGGCGAAGGAGACCCGTATTGACAAAAATGCAGGTCAACTGCTTCCCGACCGCCTTGTGGATCAGACCGGCTACGACCGAAGAATCGACTCCCCCCGACAACCCGAGCACCACCCGATCCCTCCCGACCTGTTGTCGAATCTTTTTTACGCTCTCGTTGATGAAAGAACGCGGCGTCCAACTCTTCTTGCACCCACAGACGCGAACCAGATAGTTTTCAAGAATTTTGGAACCTAACTCCGTATGCGCCACTTCCGCGTGGAATTGAATAGCGTAGATTTTCTTTTTTGAATCACCCATCGCGGCAAACGGCGCGTTTTCCGTGTAGGCAAGGCGCTCAAACCCCGGAGGAATCTTGTCCAGCTTGTCAGCGTGACTCATCCAGCAGGTAATCGTCTTCGGGATTCCCTCAAAAAGAGGATTGCCGGGTTTGGAAATATGGAGTTTTGAAAACCCGTATTCACGCTTTTTAGATTTATGAACCCTTCCCCCAAGCTTGGATGAAAGAAGCTGCATCCCGTAACAAATTCCGAGAATTGGAATTCCCGCGCAAAAAAACCGTTTGTCCGGGACCGGGGCGTTTTTCGAATAAACGTTGGCCGGCGAACCCGAAAAAATGATTCCTTTGGGCCGATCTTCCATGACCTTCTCAAAAGGCGTGTAGAAAGGATAGACCTTTGAAAAGACCCTGTTTTCGCGAACGCGTCGCGCGATCAGTTGGGTGTACTGCGATCCAAAATCCAGAACAACGACGGTTTGATTCATGGTTTTTATGTCCTGCGTATGGCGTACGGAGCGCGGTGAGACAAAACACCACGCGCGAAACGCCTTGCGTTCGGTGTTATTTGCACATCCCAAGTTTTTGAGCCGCCTGGAAAAGCTTACCTTCCGTCTTGATCGCCGGAGCAATCACAATCTCGGTAAGTTGCATCTCGCGGATGTTCCGTGCCCCGACATTTCCCATCGAAGTCCGGAGCGCTCCCACAAGATTCTGAGTCCCATCATCAAGACGAGCGGGACCGTAAAGAATTTCTTCCAGGGAGCCAGTGGTGCCGACATGAATTCGTGTCCCCCTCGGTAAATTCGCGTGCGGTGTGGCCATGCCCCAGTGGAAACCCCGACCGGGCGCCTCCTTGGTGCGCGCGAACGCGGAGCCCACCATGACGCCATCGGCGCCGCTGGCGATTGACTTGCAAATATCCCCCCCCGTCGACATTCCGCCGTCCGCAATAATCGACACGTATTTCCCCGTCTTTTTGTGATGATATTCACGTGCCGCCGCGCAATCCGCGATAGCCGTCACCTGCGGCACGCCAATTCCGAGCACACCGCGCGTCGTGCAGGCGGACCCGGGGCCAATTCCAACGAGAAGTCCGGCGGCGCCGGTCTCAGCCAGCTGGAGCGCCACTTTGTAGGTGACACAATTTCCAAGAATGACCGGTATCTTCATCTTCTTGCAGAACTTTTTAAAATCAACCGCCTGGTAAGCTTTGGAAATGTGGCGCACGGAGGTGACGGTCGATTGCACCACAAAAACATCCGCGCCCGATTCTTCCGCGATTTTCCCCAAACGCTCCGCGCGTTGCGGAATAGCGGAAACAGCGCAGGGCACTTTCGCCTTTTTGATCTCCCGGATACGTTTGGCAACCAACTTTTCGTTGATTGGCTTCACATAAAGCTTTTGGACAAGTTGAGTCGCTTTCTCGGGCGTCGCTTTCGAAATCTCATCAAGAATGGCCTCGTAATTATCGTAGCGCACGTAAATACCTTCGAGGTTCAGTACCGCGAGACCTCCGAGCTTGCCCATGGCAATCGCAAATTTCGGATCCACCACTCCGTCCATCGCCGACGCAAGGAACGGTATCGGGAGATTCATCTTCCCGAGCGGCATACTGATATCAACTTCTTCCGGGTTGATCGTAACATCACCGGGCACAAGGGCGATTTCGTCAAAGCCATACGCGCGGCGCACCTTACGATCACGTCCAATAAAAACTGACATGATACATTCCTCCTTAAACAATAAAAAAGGGACCGGCGCTCATCCGTCGCCCGTCCCTTTTAAAGTGATTGTGATTTTGATTTGTGGTAACAAAAAAAGCACAAGAGCCTCCGTTATTCATGGCGCCTTGTGCTTGTAAAATACGTTGAATGGATATCGCTAAGTGTCCCATTGAGGTATCATACTAAAGCGAATTGTAATTTGTCGAGAAAAATTTTGTTCGCCCCGCGAAATTCACCAAAACTGGATATTTATTTTGAGATTTTGGAAATTCTTTGCTATTCTCTCGGTCTATGACACAGCCTCTCCATGGAAAAACAGCGCTCATCACGGGCGCCTCCCGCGGGATCGGAAAAGCGACGGCTCTCGCGCTTGCGGAAAAGGGCGCTCAAATCGCCGTGAATTATCTGCATAACGAGGTTGCCGCGAAAAACACGGCGGAACAAATTCGCGCCTTGGGCGTGAAAGCCGAGATATTTCAATGCAACGTCGGAGATCTGGATGCCCTCCCCTCGCTGATTGATTCCGTACTCAAGAGTTTTGGATCGATTGATATCCTGATACACAATGCCGCGCTCGGAGCGTTCAAGCCCGTTCACAAACTCAAAATCAATCAATACGATCTTTCAATGGATATCAACGCCAGGGCGTTTCTGGCTCTCGTCCAAAAAGTCCTTCCGGGCATGGAAGCAAAAAAGGAAGGCACTATTTTGGCGCTTTCCAGCCTGGGTTCGCATCGTTATATCCCCAATTACGGCGCCATCGGGATTTCAAAGGCGGCGCTGGAAACCCTGGTTCGTTATCTCGCCGTTGAACTCATGCCAAAAGGAATTCGTGTTAACGGGGTCTCGGGGGGCCTCGTGGAAACTGACGCTCTCCGGGCATTTCCTCTTTTTGAAGTTTTCAAAAACGAAGTCGTTAAGAGAACGCCAGCCGGCCGTGTCGCCTCGCCTGAAGACCTCGCGCGTGTCATCGCTTTTCTCTGCACCCCCGAGTCATCGTGGATCGTCGGACAAGTCGTGATCGCCGATGGCGGGCTTTCGCTCATCTAGGAAAATTTCGGAATAAAATTTCAGAATTTCCCGAAAGCGGCGTCTCGTATACAATACCCACTCATACCAATCAACCGGAGGCCGTTTATGTCCCAAGTGCCCGCGAAAGAACTTGAAAAGAAACTTTACATTTACATCGATGGTACGCCTTATTGGGTCCTTGATGTTAAATTCGCGTCTCCGACCGCGCGCGGAGCATCCACGATGGCCAAAGCGAGGGTAAGAAACTTGCTGACCGGCGCCGTCCTTGACAAAACATTTTCGACAACGGAAAAATTCGATCTCGCGGACGTCGAAAAGATTCCGGTGGTGTTTCTTTACGCCTCAGGGGATGAATACTGCTTTATGGATAATTCGACCTACGAGCAATTTTCGATTAGCGCGGCCAAACTGGGTGAGCAAAGGTTTTACCTCAAGGAAAACTTTGAAGCCCAGGCGCTGAAGCTAAACGGTTCAGTGGTGTCCCTGGAGCTCCCCGTCTACGTGGAACTCGCGGTAACCGAAACCGATCCGGGACTAAAAGGAGCCACGGCCCAGGGCCGGTCGCTCAAAAACGCCAAACTCGAAACGGGAATTGAGGTCCAGGTCCCCTCTTACATTGAGATCGGAGACAAGGTCCGCGTCAATACCGAAACCGGGGAAGTTTCAGGGCGGGCTTAAGCAAACTCTTTTTTAATTCATTCCTTAAGGAAAGACGCGACCGCGGTCCGGTCAAAAATCAATGGACCCCGACGAGGGACCAAGCGGGACATAATCGGCGGTGTCAAAAGTTGCTCGCTTGGCCTTTGTTTTGCCGTCCTCGCCTGTTTTCCAGTAACCGGCGGTACCGGTAACACGCACGCATCCCCCCAACAGAAAAATTAAAAAAAAGACGCCTAACGCGGAAGACAAGACGCAAGGAACCTTGCGCCCCGCCCGATTTGATGAGTCTCCTTTACGAAAGTGATCCATGGATATTTTTTCTTATCATAAAAATGGTTAACAAGGCGAGCAATCCGGCGACAAAATAAGGGAACATCCAGCCGATCGTTCGATATATCGTCGGACGGGTCAAAAGCGGAAGATCGTAAGTGGCAAAACCCGTCACAAAGGTTTTTTTCTGATTTTCATCCATCACGGTTTTCAGCACTTCTCCCCGCCTCGAGATAAAACCAGACACTCCCGTATTCGCGGCCCGAACCACCGGGACCCCGTTTTCGACCGCCCGAAATATCGACCCTTGAAGATGCTGAAAGGGCGCTGACGTATCCAGAAACCAGGCATCATTGGTAATCACGGCAATAAAACTGGCGCCTTGCGCCGTAAGGGCGCGGGCAAGAGACGGAAGAACGTCTTCAAAACAGATGAGCACACCAAAAGGCCATTCCTCACGCGCCCACCGAAAAATCTCAGACGTGGCACCGGCGCTGAAATCACTGATCCCAAGCGCGTCCGCGATCGGTGTCAGCCAGAAAAAGAGCGGCTTAAGCGGGATATATTCCCCAAATGGAACAAGGTGCAGTTTGTCATACCGCTGGCGAATCCCACCGCTTTTGTCCATCAAATAAGCGCTGTTATAAATTTCGTTGTCGGTGACCCGGTGAAGCCCGCCGATCAACATCGGTAGCGAAAGTTTGAGCGCCAGGTTTTGCACAATTTCAGATTGAAAATCCCTGTTAAAATATCCGGGAAAAGACGCCTCGGGCCAGATAACAAGATCGGTCTGGTCGGTCGAAGCCAGTTCCGAAAGCCTGGAATAAATCCCGACAATTTTTTCCCGGGCCACGGGAGCCCATTTCAGCGACTGGGGAATATTGCCCTGAAGCACTGAAACCCGGAGATATTCCTCCGGCTGTTTTTCTTCCAGAAGCCGCCACTCGCCAAAAATAAAATTTCCCAAAAAAATCAAAACGGCAAATGAAAAAAGAGACGCCGCCACGCCTCGTTCCCTCCGTTTTTCCGGCCTGAACAGTTTCGCGAGCGTCACATTGACCATCACGATCAAAAACCCCAGACCATAGGCGCCCACCAGACTCGCCGATTGGATCATCACCGGCGAAAAGGCCTGCGAATAAGCGAGCAAATTCCAGCCAAATCCAAACACAGGAACTTCAGAGCGGATGAACTCCGTCAGCGTCCACGAGGAGGCCGTCCAGAGGATTTTGCAAATCGTGGGCCATTCCGTTCTTTTTCCCCAAAACACCAGCCACGCGAAAACCGCGAAAAATAACGCTTCAAACGCGGCAAGCAAAAGCCAGCCCACCAGCGTCACATGAACGAGCCAGTGCATGGACAGGGCAAAAAAAACAAATCCCGCGAGATAGCCAAGTCCCAAAGCCTGGGCACCGGAAGAAGTCAAACGAAGGGCGTAAAAAAGAGGTATGAGGGCGACCCACGCGAGAATTTTCCATCCCGGGGACGGATAAGACAAAGTCAGTAAAACACCTGTCAACAAAGAAAGGAAGGATGGACGGAGAATGAAGGCTGAAAGAGCAGATTTTTTTTTCGTCATTCGTCCCCCCTCATTCGCTTTTCACCTTACTCATTGACACCACAGCACTTCTTGTACTTTTTACCGCTACCACACGGACAGGGATCGTTTCGTCCCACTTTGGGAGACTCGCGATGGATGGGCTCGGGCTTTTGATCAGGAGCGCTTTGTCGGGGAGCGAAATGTGATTGCGTGTCCAGCCCGCGTTCCACATTCTGATAAGCCCTTTCCGCGGTTTTTTTCATTCCCCCGGATTCCGGATGCAAGTACTGCGCGCGCGGCGCCCCGGGCTCCGAACGCATTTTCTCTTCACGCACCACCTGAACCCGAAAAAGAAGTCCTATAGCTTCCCCCTTGATGGCTTCCGTCATGGAATCAAAAAGGGCAAACGCTTCCCTTTTATACTCCACAAGAGGATCCCGCTGTCCATACGCCCGCAGACCAATCCCCTCGCGCAGACTATCAAGCGAATAGAGATGCTCTTTCCATTTCGAGTCAATGACCTGTAGCAGAATGTACTTTTCGAGAAAATGAATACGTTCAATTCCGAACGCTTGCTCGCGCGCGTTGTAGAGCGCGACAATCTGTTCGTTCAACTCCGCCTGTAGGGACTCAATTCCGTACATATTTTCCTCGATGGCTTTCCGGAAATCGGCTCCCAGCTTCTCCCCAAGCGCCAGAGCCAACCCCTCGGGATCTTGTTCATCATCACGAAGATCGGGATTGACGTAGGCTAAAAGCAGGTCTTCAACCACGTTCTCGGCCATTTCAAAAATATGTTTTTTGAGTTCCTCGTAGCTCCCCTTGAGCACAAGGTCCCGTTCCCCATAAATCAGCTCGCGTTGGCGGTTCATCACATCGTCATATTCAAGCAGGTGTTTGCGGATTTCGAAATTGTAAGATTCCACTCTCTTCTGCGCCGTCTCCATCGCGCGGTTCACAAAGGGATGCTGGATTTCGTCGCCCTCCTGCATCCCGAGACGTTGCATAAGACCCGATATCCGGTCGGAACCAAAAAGACGCATCAGTTCATCTTCAAGCGAGATAAAAAACTTGGACGTCCCCGGATCTCCCTGGCGCCCGCATCTCCCCCGAAGCTGATTGTCAATGCGCCGGGACTCGTGGCGTTCCGTTCCAATCACAGCCAGACCGCCCTTTTCCTTCACTCCGGGGCCAAGCACGATGTCGGTTCCACGCCCCGCCATGTTAGTCGCGATCGTGACCGCGCCGGGCTGTCCGGCTTGGGCGACAATCTCAGCCTCTTTTTCGTGATATTTGGCGTTTAAAACCGTGTGAGGAAGATTGATCCGATGAAGCAACTTGCTGAGTTTTTCCGATTTTTCGATCGAGATCGTACCGACCAGCGCGGGTCGCCCCGCCTTGTGAACTTCCGCGATCTCGCGAACAACGGCGTCAAACTTTTCTTTTTCAGTCCGGTAGACAGAATCGTGATGATCTTGCCTGACGCACGGACGATGGGTCGGGATTACCACCACATCAAGTTTGTATATTTTGTCGAACTCGACGGCTTCCGTGGCGGCCGTTCCGGTCATTCCGGAGAGCTTCTTGTACATCCGGAAATAATTCTGGAACGTAATCGTGGCAAGAGTTTGATTTTCGCGTTTAATCTCCACCGATTCTTTCGCTTCAAGCGCCTGATGCAGGCCGTCCGAAAAACGGCGGCCCGGCATGAGACGCCCCGTAAACTCATCCACAATGAGGATTTCATTGTCTTTGACGATGTAATCGACATCTTTTTCAAAAAACTCCTTGGCGCGAATCGCGGTAATAATATGGTGCCGCTCGGTGACCGTGTCGGAGTCGTGCATGTTCTCGACCCCCATCGCTTTCGCGGCCTTGGCTTCCCCGGACTCCGTCAATCGAACGGTCTTGGCCTTCTCATCGGCGATGTAATCATATTCTTTTTTAATTTCTTCCAGCTTCGCCTTCCACTCGGGGTCCACCTGTTCCTTGACGATCCGATATCCTTTGAGCAGTCCCGTCGCGCGCTGGGCCCGGTAATACTTGTCCGTAGACTCTTCAGCCGGACCGGAAATGATGAGCGGAGTACGCGCTTCGTCGATCAGGATCGAGTCGACCTCGTCCACGATGGCGTAATGAAGCGGCCGCTGGACCCGCGCGTCCAGACTGGTCACCATGTTGTCGCGCAGGTAGTCAAAACCAAACTCGTTGTTGGTACCATAAGTGATATCCGCCGCGTAGGCCTTCTGGCGTTCTTCATGAGGAATATCATGCTGAATCACGCCCACTGTCAGCCCCAAAAACTCATAAATCGGCCCCATCCAGTTACGGTCACGCTTGGCAAGATAATCGTTCACCGTAATAAGATGAGCTCCTTTTCCTTCAAGCGCGTTCAGATAAAGAGGAAGCGTTGCCACAAGCGTCTTGCCCTCCCCGGTCGACATTTCAGAAATTTTCCCCTTGTGAAGGACAATCCCCCCAAGTATCTGAACGTCAAAATGCCGCATCCCGGTCGTGCGCTTCGAGGCTTCCCGCACCACCGCAAAAGCTTCGGGTAAAAGAGAATCAAGCGTCGCGCCTTCGGCAAGCCGTTTTCTGAACTCGTCGGTCTTCGCGCGGAGCGCGGTATCAGAAAGCTTCTGAATCTCAGGCTCCAGAGCGTTCACCTGATTGACCACTGGCCAGATTTTTTTTAAGGTGCGTGCGTTCTGCGTGCCAAATATTTTTTTTAGTATGTAATTAATCACTGTGTGTCCTGTGTATGATGTTAAAAGTACGACGCGGGGAAACAATCCCGCGCCACGCTAGACTTTTGAGACGTTCCGTTTCAAATAAGCCTGAATAAATTCGTCAAGATCTCCATCCATAACCGCCTGTCCGTCGGAAGTCTCCAGAGCCGTGCGATGATCTTTCACCATGGTGTAGGGGTGAAAAACGTAAGAGCGAATTTGGGACCCCCACTCAATCTTCTTCTTCGGCCCATACTTTTTGGAAAGTTCCGCTTCCTGCTCCTGGCGATAACGTTCGAAAAGACGGGCCTTCAGCACCTTTAGCGCCATGGCCTTGTTCTGTCCCTGGGATCGCTCGTTTTGGCATTGTACCACGATCCCCGTCGCGATGTGGGTGATCCTGATTGCGCTCGAGGTCTTATTGACATGTTGCCCCCCGGCCCCACCCGCCCGATAAGCGTCAATTCTGATGTCTTCTTCCCTAACCTCTACCTCCGGCACATCATCCACTTCGGAAATCACATCCACGGAGGCAAAAGAAGTATGCCGCCTTTTATTTGAGTCAAAGGGTGAAATTCGCACCAGACGGTGAACTCCACTTTCAGCCTTCAGATAGCCGTACGCGTAGGGCCCCTGGGCAATAAAAGTCGCGCTCTTGATTCCCGCCTCCTCTCCCTCCATCACATCAATCATTTGGACAGAATAATCATGTTGTTCGCAGTAGCGGGTATACATCCTAAAAAGCATCTGGGCCCAATCACAAGCTTCCGTTCCTCCAGCTCCCGCGTTAATGCTGATGATGGCATTATTCGGATCAAAAGGATCCGTAAAAAGCCTCTGGAATTCAAGGTTCTCGACCTGTTTTTTAACCTGCTGGACGTCTCCGGCAAGTTCCCGGAGTGAATCGGCCTGGTGTTCGTCCACCATATCAAGCAGTTCGGAAAGATCCAGACAGGAACGCTCCGCCTGGTGCCATGACTCAACAACACGCTTGAGAACTTTCAGGCGCTCGACGGTAGCCTGGGCTTCCTGCGGGTGATCCCAAAAATCGGAAGCCGCCATTTTCTGATTTATCGCTTCAACCTCCTGCTCCTGGCGGGCGAGGTCAAAGGTACCCCCTTATCTCTTGGAGTTTATCCTTGAGATCCTGGAGAGTTTGCTTAAGGGCGAGAATTTCTTCCTTCATAGTTACGGTAGCGTAATCGAACGGAAACAGACCGTCAATTTCTGCTCATCTTTCCTGATTTATTAAAACGTGACCTTCTGAGAATAAATTTATTTTTTGAAACAGTAGCGCGCCAAACTAAAAGCGCTAGAACATCGGATTACGCGCGCGTTTAACGGTTGATACTTTAGCCACAGCCGAAAAGAACGCTACCATCAGCACCAGCCCTTTGAGATCAAAGGCGTGCATTCCAAAAACCGCAAGGTAGAGCACAAATCCGGCTACCGCGATCACCGCTCCGCTCGCGACAAGCTTGTGTTTTTGAGGTTCCGTCATGAGCCACTCCTCCAATCCTTCTTGGTTTGCCGTCCCAATTGGATCAATCTCGCTCAGACTACCAGTTTCACCAGCACACACACCTGTATATATTACGACAAATAATCCTCAAAAATAAGATAATTTCTAAACTTACGCCCCACTCCAATCTACTTGATAAACATAGATATGGTTTTCATCATCCATATAAAATGGCCTGAAATTTTCAACTCCTGCTCCACCCAGAAAATACAATTTCACGAACATTGTATCGATAAGCTCGTCACTTCCAATCATCGATGTATACTTGTCATCCTGTATCGAGATCAATACCGATTGACGTCCTTCTTTCTTTTCACCCGAGAATTCAGTTCGAATACCGTCCCGCCAAATAACCGTTCGCTTCGGGATCAAAAATCTGGAGTCGATGCTTGAGTAGTAAAGCGTCTCAAGTGACCGGTCATTAAAAACCACCCCGTTATCAAAGCGGACAAGGTCCACTCCCCTTTGCCCCTGAACCGAATCCGAAGAAAATTCAAACTTTCTTGAAAAGGACTCACGACGCCCAAAATTCTTTAAAAGTTTAGTCCAGGTATCGTCAAGTTTTTCATAATCCTCCTCAGCGAGTCCGAATGCAGTTTGCAGCTTCGATAGAACCTCCTCCCTTGGTCTTTTTTTGTTCTGATCGATCAGAAACTTCTTAAAATCCCAATTACCAAGAAATGAGATCGGAACCATTTTGGCAACCAAAGAACGATCGACAATAAAATAAGCCGGCTCGGGTTTTGCATAGAGCTTTTCAAAAATTTTGTGCATTTCATTCATTGCAAATCCATACCTTTCAAGAACATCTCGCGCAGTGGCCTTCTGCCCTGAAATCAATGTTTCAAGCACGTTAACTCGAAGGAAAGGATCGGGAATTCTCCCATCATGAAAAAAACATGATCCCCGTGATTCAACATTTTTAGAATATTCACCGCTTTTGTTTCGTCCCGCTCTAAGAGAAAACGCGCCATCCAGTAAGCTTTAGGACCCCGTTGCGTTTGAGGATCAAAAATAACTCCTCGTTTTCCGTAATAGAGAAACCAGCTCC
>Ga0116183_1001460_pt1 | contig 26845 bp, 36 predicted proteins | sample AD_UKC078_MetaG_FD_89753 | JGI IMG/M metagenome (GOLD analysis project Ga0116183, IMG submission 89753) | Active sludge microbial communities of municipal wastewater-treating anaerobic digesters from USA - AD_UKC078_MetaG | ecosystem: Engineered > Bioreactor > Anaerobic > Digestate | place: USA...
GCGCGAAACAGCACTTTTTGTCGTTCCCATCAACTCCGCAACCGCCTCTTGGGTGAGACCGGAATTTGAACGTGCTGACAACATCTCGCGGACAAGAGTATATTCTTCTTCCAAATCATTATACGCTTTTCTAAATCCCTCCCGTTTTTGAGCTTTCTTAAGAAAAGCCTTATGATCATGGGAAACATGTTCGTATTTTAATTCATCCATTCTGCACCTCCTTCATCCTTTTCCTGGATATCTTCAGTTCACGTTCAGGCGTTTCCGGTGTTTTCTTGACAAACGCATGAAGAATTATGACCCGTTGACCAATAACAAAACAGTACAACACCCGTCCAATGCCTTCGCGACCTCGGGGCCTCAATTCAAAAAGACCGCCGCCCATAGCACGTGAATGCGGCATACGCAAATTAGGCCCAAACTCCATCAACAACTCCACAATCCGCGCATAATCGGCCAATATACCGTCTGGCCAGCTTTCGATCTCAGCTTGAACCCGAGAATGGAAGTAAATGATGGAATAGCTTATGGTGTGTTGGTTAGCATATATGATAACACGTGTCAACAGCAATTTCTCAAACGCGTTTTAAAAACCGCGCACTTTCAACCAGGATTAAATAAACTCTCATGAAAAAAATTTTATCGCTTTGTATTTGAAGCAAATCCGGCTGTTTTTAGGGAATGTGGCATACGTTAAATGTTGGCACTCTACAACTAAACAGAGCGGAGGAGAGAAAAGCATTGAACATTACCTTGTGAACTGTCGTGACAGGGTGCATCTATTTGCATTCATGACCTCAGTTTGAGGGGTAATCTATAGCACGTGCGCACGCAAAATCGAGTGCATCCCTTCGTGGCGGCGGACAAGCTCAACGTCCATAAAACCTGCCGAATGAAGATCTTCCTGAATCTCGGTCAAACAGTAGCTGTTACCTTTCTCGGTAGCCGACAGCATGTTGACGGCAAAGAGTGCTCCGGCAACCGGTGCCGTGCGGGACGGCTCCATGACAATGTCTCGAATGTATATCCAGCCATGTGGTTCCAGTGCTTCGGCAATCCGGCGATACAGCGCACGGTTCTGGTCCGGAGAGTTCTGGTGAATGATCGCGCTTACCCACGCCAAATCAGCACCCTTGGGCAAGTCGTCAGTGTTGAAATCCCCGGCACGAAGTTCCACGCGTTCAGCGAATGGTGATGTGGCAAAACGTTCACGAGCCATTTGAATCACATGCGGCAGGTCAAAGATGATAGCACGCGATTGAGGTTCTGCCTTTAGCCAGGCGGTGGTCCACGATCCGGACGCACCACCCAGGTCCAATATGCAACAGACGTTACCGGTATGAATTTCTTTAACCAGCTCATCCGCGACACCACGTGACACCACGTGCATTGCTTCTATGAAGGACCACTTGTCCGCTTTTTCCCCACGGATACTCGGTCCCGGATACTCTGGCTTTCCCGAGCGAACAGTCCACGGCAATCGTGACCAGTTTCGCAGGCAGTTCGCCTGATGACGCAGCATGGCTATAACGCTTTGCGGAAATGCCTCACATAGAAACGGAGCAAGCTCAGGAGAAATCGAGTATTGTTCATCCTGCTTGACGATCACTCCTACTGCTGCCAGCGCGTCGAGCAGAATAGTCACCGCACGCAAATCACAACTGGCAGCGGCGGCAACTTCCGAGGCAGTCCGAGGCGCTGGAGCGAGTTTCTCAAACAGATTCAGGTCGGCCGCTGCGGCGAGCAGACATGGAATCTGATAGGCTCGCATCATCTCCAAAATATGTTCACCGTCACGTATCTGCATGGATATAATCCTCCTGTTAAATTGATAATTTATTATATTTTCACGATGACATTTTTTATCGATAACAATTCCGCTGCTCCTGAAATAGAGTAGCCTCGATTAATTTACCAGGCATGGGCGCGATAAAAGCTTCTGGTTTAAGGTTGACCTTCTTTAATTCTAAGTTCAGTTCATTCACTGCATCATCAAATCCATCGGAACCAAGCTGAAAAACCTGGAAATGGGCAGCGATGCTTAACTGCGCTTTTAGATCCATATGTGCCTTGACAGCTTCTGCGGGTCCCATGTGGACATTGTTCCGATACGCTTGAGGTAATTCTTTTGATCGTTGTGGCCGGAAGGGCGAAATTGGAAGAATAGCCACTCTTATCGGACTGAATCGGCGTGCGATCTCAAGGAAATGTGGTCCGTATCCCGTGTCTCCTGCAAAGAAGACATTACCCGATGGCCCTGAGACGACAAAACCGCCCCAGAGGGTTTGATTTCTGTCCCAGGGAGTGCGTGATGAAAAGTGCTGCGCCGGTACCAGAGTTATTGTAATATCTGGCGATATGCGGACTGACTCCCACCAGTCAAGCTCATCCACAACGGGAATGCCTGCGTTTTTGACAAGATCAATGTTTCCAAGCGTTACAAGGGATCGAGTAGCTCCCTTTTCCGCAAGACGATTCAGTGTGGGAAGATCAAGATGATCATAGTGATTATGAGACACCAGTATGACATCAATTATGGGCATATCTTCAAGAGAAATCCCAGGTGCACTGTGTCTCTTTGGCCCCACCCATGACAACGGACTGCATCGCTCCGACCAAGTTGGGTCAGTAAGAATATTGACCCCATCCATTTGAATGAGAAAAGTCGCGTGACCGATGGAGGTTACTCGGAGTGTGCCTTTCTGTACACGAGTCTCAGGAGCTGGTCCGGGAGGGTAATTCTTTTCAACCGGCCATTCAGGAAAGTCATTACCGAAAACCCAACGCCAAAACCATCGGGAGACCCCCTTTCTTGGCTCTTGGCCGGGAATGGAATTAGTAAAAAGTGGATCTCCTGGATTGAAGTATTGGATGCCGTTGAAATGATCCGATACTTGTTCAGCTTTTTTGTTGACAGCATCAATATTGAAGCTGAGGAGGGTGGATAACAGAAATACTGCAAGTGTCACAAAAATAATTTGTGCAGTTAGTCCACGTTTCATAGGTAATCAGAACTATTCCATATCCTACATCGATGTCAGAATGCCGATTCTGTCTTAAAGCAACAATCTCTAATTAAACATCACATCCTGAATCTTTCCCTAACCCGCATCCACAGCTCGCGCCGCATCCCCCGGTTGGGGTTTCTTGACATAGTTCGTCCATACTTCCTTCGGGACATTCAATTCCTCAAGAGTCTCTGACAATTTATGGCCACCATTCCAGAAATGATATTTCTGGTCGATATTGAAAGGGATGATGATGTTTCCATGCTGGTCGATGTTGGGGATGTCGTTACTTTCCATATTGGTGAAGTCCTTTTTTATAGTGTTTACCGGCGACAGCTTGCCACGATTCAATCTTGTGGCCATGCCAACTATTATTGTTCATCACCAGCGCCCCCAGTGGATCTTTTCCTTCTTATATTTATCTTTCGGTTTGTCTTTCCCGGAAGGAACACCAATCGGGATTACATTTAACGGGATAACTACTTGAGGAATACAGAGCACGGCACGAACATGCTGCATCCTGTCTGCATATGGATATGCGGCCGTCCAGACACCACCTAATCCAAGGGCTTCTATTGCTAAAAGAATATTCTGGCCTGCGAGAGAAGCGTCTATTATTGCCAAATCTTTGCTTTTCTCATATGCCCTTTCGGCTTCTGTACAGACAACTACCGCTGCACCTGCTTCGGTCAGCATCTGGGCATAAGGAAGTCCAACAGCAAGCTCATCCAGAACTTTCCTCTCTGTTATCATGATAAATGACCAGGGTTGCATATTGACAGCCGATGGTGCGGCCATTCCAGCCCTGACAATCTTATCGAGATCGGCCTTGCTTACAGGATCTCCGGTAAAGTTCCTAACACTCTTCCTTTCATGGATTACTGAAAATGTATCTTTCATTTTTGTATCCTCCTTAGCGAAGATTAGTCCTGACGCCAGCAAAGACTGTAAAAAGCTGATACACGATTCTCTCGTGAATTTTAAAACCTCATACTTCATTCATTCTTCATCCATCCTTAAACAGGGATTTCAGCTTTGACTTGGCTGACTCACTACCGTCTTGGTCCATTTTGTCGGATGTAGTGGCTGACTCTCAAAAAACGAATAGATCGCAGAAATTACTCCGGCTCTTTTCAATAACTCTTTCAGCCTGGGGCTCCTTGCAGTCATTGTATGAACCGAGTGAATAGAACTTGCAGTTGAGGCAACAATGAAGATCAGTTCGGCAAAAGGGGCATTCTTCTCGTCTGCCCACCGGCATCTTTATCTCAATTACTTCTTGACAAGAATGGCATCATTTCAGTCGTTAACCAGCGCGACCTCTTCAAGGCCTCCATAAATAAAGGAATTGGGTTTCTCCCAACCAATCCAAGCCACTCCCTTCACCTACAATCCCCGTGTTGAGAGCTGATGGAGATGGAGAGCTGGAATAGATGGTCCCTTTATAGCTTCCGGGGAGGTAATAGGTGACGATCCTTGCGTCGGCGACACCAATCTTCTTCTTGAGATCGTCGATGACCTCGTCGAGATATCCTATTCTATCGATAATTTTGGACTCCAATGCCTGCCTGGAGGAATATATGCGCCCATCAGATAATGCATTGATGTCTTTTCTGCTTAAAGTATTTCCCGGCCTGGCCTCGATGGCATCAGCAAATTTTTCATGAAACTGATTGATGATGGCCTGAACAATCTGCTTTTCATCCGGAGTGGCTGTTCTGAAAGGCGATAAAATATCCTTCTTGTCTCCCGATTTGATGGTCAACTCGCGAACCCCGATCTTGTTCATCAGACCTTCTATGTTCATCGTCATTATCATTACTGCAAAGCTGCCAATAATAGATGTAGGATGGGCTGTGATATTGTCCGTTGCCGTTGAGATGTAGTAACCGCCTGATGTGCCAATGCTCATTATGCAGGAATATACAGGGATCCTCTTCCGTGCCTTGAAACGCAGGATCTCGTGATGAATGATGTCCGATGCTGTGATTGTCCCTCCCGGTGAATTAATCCTTATTATAATGCCGGCAATGTCCTTATCACTTTCAGCTTTCTGCAATGCTTCCCGAACCCTTGCCACTATTGACGGCGATGCATTACTGAATAGCGAGCGGTCTTTATCCCTCTCAGAAATGAATCCAGTGATGTCCATTATCAGGATTTTGTTGCTTCCTCTCCCCTCTATTATTTGTTCCCGAAGGGGTTCAGGCCCTGGAATGAGGGGGATATTGATTGAGCAACCCGCCAAGCATGCGGCAATACAAATTAGAGAAATAAACATTCTCTTAACCATGAAGGTTCAGCTCCATATCGTTTATTTCTGTTTTCTCTCTGTAAAACCTATCCCCTTGATGGATGATGTCTTCGATTTTGTCTTCAAAGGCTATGTTATAGGGCATGGCAATTTCCCGGCAATGGAGAAATATTTGGGTGTCGGCGCGATCTGGTAGTGAGTATATTGGAAAATACCGACGAGGTCAAAAGAAAAGCCCTCCTTGGAAGGAGGGCACGAAATGCTTTGGTGAGAATAATTCGCAGTCATTCAAAAAAGAGAGGGCGAAGCCTGTTCCACTCCGCCCTTCACCTGAGAGAGGCAGGTTTTTGTATCGTCCGTTGTTGTCGCCTCTCTCACCAGATCTTGCCGCTTCGGAAGATCTTATGTTTGCTTGCTATCAGCCTTTCTTGTATTGATAAGGCGTAGCCATCGGGTCAACCCAACCCTTGTATGCTTTCTTTTCCTTCTTCATGATCCTTGCCTCCTCTCTCGTAGGTTATGAATCGCTATCTTCGTTTCCTGTCCTGATCTACCTGGTCCCGAACGGTGTGGCCATGGGGTCCAACCAGGTCTTGCCTGCCTTCTTGGCGAATTTCTCTTTGTCTTTGGCTCCTGTCTTCTTCATGATCGTTTCTCCTCTCTCTTTGATACGGTTTATAATCCTTTGAGACCTACCTGATGAAACCGGTTTGTCCTGTTTCTTTCTATCGTTTTCCCCAAAATGTCTCTCTGAGGATTGAACTCGATTTTTTCGTTGATGGTCGTCATGGTCCTTAGTCTCCTCTCTCTTTGCTTTCGGCCCTAAGATAATCCCGGAAAGAAATTTCAACAATCAGGGGAAGGATGAATATGAAATGGGAAGAAGACGCTTATCATGATCAGGATAGATGGCGATGAAGATCAGGTTTTGTCTGATAGGGAAGGGTAGATGAACGTCATTGGGGAAATGGGATTGTCGATATGGATGCCGGCGAGATTTGGTGTCGAGTTTAGAAAATATATGCCGACATAGAGCTCCGTACAGATCGAAAGGACCTAAAGGATTTGATATTCAGAAATTTGATATAGAAATTGTGGTGTTATCAAAATCGAAAGGAGGACGTGGATATGAAGTTCAAGACATTGATGATGGGGGTATGCGCTGCCCTGGCGGTTGTTTCCGTTGAACCAATGACCGGATTGCTGGAGGTGTCAGTGGCCCTGGTTGGTGCTGCGGTGGGAGCAGTAATTGCCGATCCTATTGCAGAAGAAGCAGCGGAGGTCAAAAAACAGATCCAGGCAGTGAAGGAAGCTGTGGCACAAAGAAGAGCGGCAGCGGCACCCGTTGTGGCTTGAGTGTTCAATTCATTTGTCCTACATTACAAGGAAAATGCAGGAGAACAACCTTTTTAAGGACCATACCTTACAGGAAGTTCTGGATGAACTCGATATGATTGAATGCTTTGAAGTCCCTGGCCAGAAACTGCAGGTTGGTGAAACAACGAAACACCAGATGGGAATTTTTCCCAAACTGGGGGTCAAGCCTCCAGAGCCTCGTTACAATAACGCGGGGATTTAGGATACATAGTCGCATCGCCTATGGCTGCGGCGCCGTGAATAAGTGAAATCGATGTCGCCCATGCGGATGACGGTCTTGTTGCCCCCATCCATACATCCTGAGGCACAGGAAGCAATGCACAGCCGGCATGAATCACAGTAATTGTCTTCCAGCGGCAATGGCGCGGTGGGAATCAATGCTGCCGATGTAACCAGCGACCCCAAGATCACCGCCTCACCATACTCACTGATAATGACATTTCCGGAAAGACCGAAATGGCCGATGCCGGACCTGACAGCCAAATATCTATGAGAAACATGCGGCCCGGGGTATGTCCCTCGCCTCCGGCAAAGTTTATTCCGTAGAATGGCCGGCCATACTGTTCATGTCTTTATATGGACCTGATCTCTTCTGCCGGGTTACCTCACCTGATCGTTCAATTTGTCTCTGCTGCTGATTTTTTCCGAGAGCCGTTTCATGGCGGCGGAGATCAGGTCGTCGGGTTTGGTCGTAAGCCGATCCGCCCGGCGGTACATGGCGAGGGACTGATCCAGGTCCCCCTTTATTTCCAAACAGAAGGCGACGTTATAAATCAGCGCCGGCGATTGACCGGCCAGAGGCAACGCCCGGTCCCAGAGCTCGCAGGCGCGATCCAGGCGGTCGTTTTCCGCAAATTCCAGGCCGGATTTGAACAATTCTTTTGCCTCTTTGTTCATGCCATCCGTATCATCCATCAGTTGGATCTCCATGATGACGTAATGAGGCGCGATATCCTTCTTAATTCCGTTTATGACACGGCTTTTGACCGCGGCAAGGAGCGTCTGCCGGCTGGCCAGAGGCGTATTCCTGTCCTCGCATGCCTGGGAAATCTGTTTCTCCGACAGGGTGGAGGCATAAACGATCCGACTGGTTTCCACGTCGATGAACTTCGGACTGACCGAGAAAATTGCCTCGCGGTAGGTGCAGCCGACATAATAGTTACGCCAGCGGATGCAGGAACCTTCCCGAACTCTCCCGTCCTTGTCCACTCTTCTTTCCCTTTCAATGCAGGCCCGTCGTTCTTCCCGGTATCGCTGGTCGTTAACCGCCGAAGTCGTAACGGTGCCGGTGACAATTCCTCGGGTGCCCAGGATCTTTCCCAGACGGACTGCGTCTTCCACCGCTACGAGTCCGCTTTGGGAAAACCTCTGCTCCTGGATGGTTTGGTCGATTTTCTGTCTTTCCACCAGCGTGAAGAAAGGGCTTCCCCCCACCTGGATGCTACCCAGCGCCCCTTCCAGCTCCATGGCGAATTCATTTCCCCCGGGACCGTCGAAAGGCAGAAAGGCGATCTTTTTCAGTTTCGCCGCGTCGTGATATTGAGCCGGCGCCAGTACCGTCGTCTTGATTTTAGGGGCCGAACAGGAACAACAAAGAAAAACGGTGCCCAAAAGAAGAAGACCCACATATCGTCCGAACCTCATGATTTCCTCCTGTTTGCATCTCGAACCCATAGCGATGGACTTGATACTTTCATAAACACCGGTAAGACCTACAAGCGCGACGAACCGGCATTTCATCCCGCCGGTATTGGTTATAATGTCCAGCAGATCTTTACGCTCGGGGAGGACATCCCCGGCGGGCCGCTGGCGCGGGCATCAATCGCGCCGGAAGCCCTTGAGCCTTTCATCATCCGCTTTTATTTCTTTGACCAGACCCCGTTTCGTGTCCGTCCCGAATTCCTCGCAGGCCGCCACGAGCAGGTAATCGATTACCGTCCGCAGGTCCCTGCTCGTTCCGGAACTGACGAGGTCACCGTACCAGAGAATTTTGTCTTTTTCCCCTGCCCGGAAAGACTCGGCCTCCAGGACGACGATATTCAGCCACCGATCGTAAGCCGTCCTGGCATAAGGTATATAGGTGGTTGTCCCGGGTGTCATGATCGCGCTCACCTGGGCGGTGCCGTCCGGTTGGGAAACAACCACCGAGGATGTCACGGGGGGAGACGTCACGGGAATCGATCCGATCTGTGTAAGCCCGGTCCCCACTCCATAATTGAAGGTGCAGAACAGGTCGGCCGTTTCCCGGCTGGTGATAATAAACCCCTTGCTTTTCAATATCTTTTCAATCTTTACCCTGATCTCTCGATCCAGCAGGGGATTCGCCGCCCGGGCATTTTCGGCGACATGTATCTTGACGTTCGGCACGATGCGGCCGGCGGCGTCGGGGTCGGTAAAACCGTTGACCTGGACCAAGTAAACGGGGGTGCAGCCCCCCAAAAACAGCAGCATCATCACGATGGGGGCGATCATTGCAGACCGGGGTGTTTTTTTTCTCACGGTATCCGTATTTCCTTTATCGGCGCCTGAGCGGCGGCGGAAGATCTTTCCGTCCCATTCAGCCTTACCGGTTCAGCAGAGGGCATTTATCGGCGAAAAAATAGAGCAGGGCCAGGATGATGGCAAGCAAGAAGAGGAGCTTTGGCCAGGGACTCTTTTTTTCCGCGAAGGGATCCTCGAGGGATCGTTCCGCCCCGGGGGGTAAGGCGGCCACCTTGGTCAGGGAGCGACCGAAGGGGATATTGATCTTGGCCCGGGCGTTGACCGCCCAGCCGTTGGCGTCGAGGATGGGTCCGAGGGTGCGCTGCCGGAGTTTCAGCCAGGCAATGACCATGGAAGGTCCGGAGATGATCAGCATGATGCCGGCGATGGCCAGGGGCATCTGCCACCAGATCAGTTTCATGAATCCGGTGATCACCGCGGCCAGGGCCGTGCCGATGGCGCCGACGGCCAGGCCGATGGCGGCGAAGATACCGGCGAACTTGGCGACATCGAAAGGAGGTTTGGCCGGTGCCGCCGCCTTCCCATCCTCGATTTTTTGGGCGCTGTCGGCGACGCCGGTCCGGGCCTTATCGTCTACGTCCTTGTCTCGGGAGGCGGCCATCTTCTCTATCTGCTCGTTGATCATCCGGGCGATTCGTTTATAGGGGCTCCAGAAGGCTTGGCGAATACTGATGGGATGCTCGATGACCTTCACGATGGTGGCATCCCAGTCCCGGCCCTGGCGGTCGTAGAAAACTCCGTTCCGTCCCGGCATCAGGCAGTCGGCGTCCCCGTCCGTAAAGGCGGCGGCGATGTCCATCTCCGTGCTGTAGCCTTCTTCGTTCTTCCGCGTGCAGTGGCAATAGGCCAGATAAGTCTGGCTCATGGTGGCCAGGGAGGCGTGTTTGGCGATATCGTCAACACGGATACAGAGATCGCAACTGCGGCTGTCCAGATAGAGCACACCGGCCTGAAACAGAGCCTTGTCTTTGCGGGTATAAAAATCAGAAAAGGAGACGAAGTTTTTCAACAGGGTGATCAGATCGCGGTGGTAGCGGACGAGACGGTCCAAGTCGGCGATGGCGGTGAATTCCGGCTCCACTGCCCTGTCCCTGACCATCAGTTCCTCGATGGCGGCCTTGCCGTTGCCGGCGAGGATCTCCCGGACCCGTTCTATCCCGAGGCTTTCCACCACTGTTGCGGGTTTGCGGGTCAACCAGTCTTCGTAAGAGGCAAAGGCAGCTTGCAGTTGACGCCAATCCGCCTCGGAGAGGCTCTCTCTTGCCCCCAAGAGCGGCGCCACCATTGTGGCGGCAAGAGCGGCGACCGCCGTCTCCCAGGCGGGGTTGACGCCTTCCCGGAGGGGCAGGGGCCTGCCGGCGGCGATCATGGCTAAAGGAAAGCCCGCGAACTCCTCCGCAGCGACGTTGAGGTTGCCCTTGGCGATGGCGATGTATTCCTCTTCCTGGCGATTGAGAGCGTTCAGTGCCCGGTCGTCGAAGGCAGCGAGACGACACCTGGTGAAATAGTCGTCCATCTTGGCGCGCACCGCGTTCAGGGTACCGAAGGCCGCCTCGGTATCCTCTCCCAGGGGGCAAATGCCTTTTCCCACTGCCGCCTCATCATACCAAGCGGCGTATGCCTGCAGGTCGGTGTAGAAAGTATCAACTTTTTCCTGGGCGATGCCCGGTTGGCCGCTCCGGTCCATGTCGGCCCCGCAGCAATCCATAATGGTGGTGATGATCCGTGCCAGTTCCGGATCGTCGGCGACTTCGGGGGGGATGATGCCGTCGCCGTTGAAGCGGGTCTGGGAGAAGATCTTTTCCGTATCCGCGGTGTCGGTGGGGGTGATGGCGGCGGCGCCGTCCTTCCCGAGGGTGGCGAGGATATGTTTCGCCGAGCTCAAGAGTCTGCTTCCCTCTTCCGACCGGTCATCAATGGCCGCGAGAGGTAGCTCCGCCGATCCCTTGAGCAGATCGTCGGGATTTTTCAACAGTGATGCCGCCCAGGATACGGCGGCGATGATTTCCGGGGCGCGAATGCGACCATCATTATCGGTATCGATCAGCTCCAGGGTCTTCCGGTCGAACTCCAGACCAGTGACGGGACAGCTCAGGGCAATCCAGAGTTTCTGATCCAGTTGTCCCAGGACGGTCAAATCCTGTCCAGATTCCAGCCGCACCTGATCGAATCCTCCGGCTCGGAAAAATCTCCAGTGATGTCGGACGTCGTTCTTTCTGCTTTCCGCGACTGCTTCTCCCATGATGAGTTCCCCTTTCAGAGTAGTGGCGGGTATTATAAAACGCAATTCAATTATAGGCAATTTATATCTTAGGGGACTCCCTTCCCCGGGACGGGGAAGGGAGTGACTGGCGGCCGGTGTGGTGGGTTTAGCTGTCTTTACGGAGTCCGAGGTCTTGATGCCTATGTGGCTAGGGAGACTTTCAGGCGGCCGATCAGGTCTTTCATGAAGGCCTCCCGCTGTTTCAGCGCCCGTCGGAATTCCCTATCGTCGGTATTGACCACTTCGATCCGCAAAGACGGATAGTATCTTTCCAGGATCTCCAGGAGATGTTTTTCTTCTTCCCGGGTGAGTTCAAGTTTGGACATGGTATCCCTCCTCCTTTCTCACATAACTGATGAAGACCACGCCACAACTTATTTCATCAGCAGCTCCTTCGTTTCGCCAATTGGATAGACGGGGAAAATCTCGAAATACAATACGTCGATCCAGGCAGCTCGAGCGGCAATGAGGCCTTTGGCGTCCGTCTCGACCACATAGATGGTACGGCATCCCTGCAGGTCGTAAAACTCTGATATGACTTTTACATCCTCCGGCCATTCCCATGTCGCCCTTCTGGTCCTGACTTCTTTTTCGTCTTTTGGGTCCCAGGTGCAGATCATCATGAAATACATAATTCTCACCTCCTTGCGGTTCTTGGGGAATTCATCGCTGACGTCCGCAGCTCTTTTCCATGGACATTAAGCTTCGCTTTTCCGCCTCCGGGAGATCAATCGCTCTCCCGGAGGCGGGTTATGGGCACTTTGCAGGGCAGGTTGATCATTTCGGCCTCCTTTTTCCGGCGCCGGAAGTGGCGCGAATGAAAAAAGTATGCTATGTTGATGAAGGTTTAAAGGTTATTTGTTCTGGTTGACGATCTACGGCTGGAAATAACGCGTCGGTTGAAATACAAGCTGCTCTTTCTGATCATAATATAAAACAGAGAAACAGTGATGTCAACTGGACCGGCGGTGCACGTCGGGAGAAAATGAATGGAACATATTCTGGGGCACCGGCAATGATGATTATCGATTCCCACATGCATTGTGGCATCCAGAACGTGGATCAGCCATTTGGTATGATCAAGGGGTATCTCGCCCAGGCCGGCATCGACGGGGCCTGCCTGTATGCCCCGGTGGAGGATATCTACGACCGCTACGATTACTATTTCCAAGACAACGCCCTCTGGGCGGCCTGCCGGCAGCGGGCGAACCGGTATCTCCTAGACATCCAGCAGGAGGAACGGGATATCCATGCCTATTATTTCGTCTGGAACGATTTCCGCAAGGATGAGCTGGCGAAGGGGTACCAGGGCGTCAAGTGGCATCGCCACGATTCCGAACCGGAGTACCACTACGACGATCCACGTTGCGAGGCCTTTCTACAGGAGGTTTACCGGCTGCGGCTACCCATTGTCCTCGAGGAGTCCTACGGGAACACCCTGGCGCTGATCAAAAGGATAGACGGCCGGACCCAGGTGATCATTCCCCATCTTGGGGGGTTGAACGGGGGGTTCTACGCCCTCTTTCATTCCGGGGTCTGGAACGAGGAAAATGTTTACGCCGACACCGCTCTGGCCCCCCGCCGGGAGATGGCCGCGTTTCTGGAGAGGTACGGTAGCGACAGGCTCATCTTCGGCAGCGATTTTCCCTTCGGTATTCCCTACAGCGAACTGCGGAAGGTGCGGGACCTGAACCTGGCGGAAGACGAGTATGCCAAGGTGGTCTGCGGGAACATCTTGAAACTGATCAATCCGCGGGGACTTTGTTGACCGTTTTTTGGGAATCCCCGCCGCCTTCCTCCGCCAGGCGGAGATAATGACGGTGTGTCCGGTCGATGAGGGCGATAAAGGCGTCGGGGCTCTCCTTTGCCAGTTCGTATTCTTTCGGAGAGACAAGTTCCTTGTGCTCCGCGTAGAACTTGTCGAGCATATCCTCCAGCTCCGCCAGGGCCACGATCGCGGCGCCGGTGTCGCTGCCCGCCAGGGAACTGATGGTGAAACAGGCGCTGATCCTGGTCAAGGCAAGTGATTCCAGCTTTTTTTTCATGAGTCATCCTCCCGTCGATGGACTGCGACTTGTTGTCAAGCCGCGGGAATCTAAATGATTTGTTCCACAAAGATCAAGAGATTTTTATCAATCCCGGGTGGCTGCCGCCTTTCTTACGGGAAGGCCTGGAGATTTATCACGCAATATCCGTAAGATGGCGGCTGACAACGGGGAAGATCAAACCTTCGCGCGCAGGATCGAGAGTCCCAGGTGCTACCGCTTCGTTTCTCCGAAGAATTGCGTAGCTTCCCTTACCGTCGCCGCCCCCCTTTTCCCCTTTCCGGCCACCTCGATGAGGTGCGAGCCGCCGAGACGCAGGGTATGCTTGCCGAACCGGCTGCCGATTTCATCCATGGCTTCATAGAGGCTGCGCACTTTGTCCGCCCGCACGGGGTCGTAGAACAGGGAGTACTGAACGGGGAGATCGGCGCCCATCTCCATGAGCACCACCCCGGTTGCCCGGTAATATACCCCCCTTCCGGGAGAGGGTGAGGAAGGCCTCCCGGGTCGGATCAGATAACTCCATCGTGCATGCGGAAGGCCGGTTGAGACGCACTTCACAGCCGTGGTATAAAAAGTTATTGGTCTTCAGGAAAAACGCTAGGCGCCGCGGGGCCAGTTTGTAACGCCTGGACTTCAGACAGGCCGATTCCAGGTTGCGGAACGGTTGGGCGAAGAGATAATCAGCATCCGTGGTGGCGGGGCCGATGATCCAGATCTTCTCCATCTGCAGATCCTGAAGGTAGGAGGCGATGGCCCGTCCGGGGATGACGGTCAGCCCGTCCGGCTTCCGGTGTTTCGATCCCACCTTGGCCATGACCTTCGTGAGGCTCAGTCCCACCGAGACGGTGAGTCCGGTATCCCTTTGAATTTCAATCTTTATTCTTCGGGCAATGGCCTCGTAGGAGGATCTCAGCGGGCGCCGTAAACCGGTGATGTCCGCAAAGGCCTCGTCGATGGAATATTCTTCCACCTCGGGGGTGAAACGGCGCATGATCGTGAATATCCGGCGGGAGAAGAGGCTGTAGGTCTCGTAATCCGAGGGGAGCAGGATCAGTCCGGGGCAGATGACGCGGGCATCGCGGAGGGAAACTCCGCGCTTGATGCCCATCTTCTTGGCGGCGTAGGACGCGCAGGCCACGATGCCGCGTTCCGCGCCGGTAATTATGGGCTTGCCCTTAAGCTCCGGGAGGATCGCCTCTTCGCCGCAGGACGTGAAGAATGCGTCTCCGTCAATGTGCATAATGGCCTGCGGCCAGGAAGACAGGCTGAAGATGGTATCGTCCATGATGCCCCCCGATGAAGACGTTCACCGTCTATATAGAACGTATGTTCTATATAGACAAGGGGAATATGGAGGACGCCGGCCATGCGGAAAGGATAACCTCCCCGGGCTTTTGTTTACGCCGCCGGATAAGGAGGAGTAAGCGCCGTGATCTCTTCCTTTTTCGCGCCGGGTGGGGGGGGCGCCAAACTGCCGCTCTCGTCGAACTCCAGTTCCCCGTATGCTTCGGTAAACAGCCGCCCCTTGATGCGGTAGGAGAAACCCTTGCTGTTGCCGTAGAGGAGTTCATGGATCTGACTCAGGATACTGTACAGGTTGCTCACCGCGGTTACCTCCAGGATCCTTTCCTCCAGGCGGGGTACGGTCACGCCCTGGTTGCTGACGCCTCTCGCGAAGGGCTTGCCGTTTATCTCCACCATGAAGCTCATGCCGGAGATGGCTATTTCCTTGTCGTTGGGGTTTTGAACCCGCAGTTTGAAGCCGAAGCGCTGTTCGAAGAGTCCCGCTTCCAGCACCTTGATATCGGCCAGGGTCACCGATGGCGCTTTCAGGGACAGGGCCGCACAGCCGCCCAAAAGCAGCAGCCCGGAAAGTATTACCGGCAGGATATGCCTTTTCTTCGCAAGTTTCATCTGGTTTCCTCCTGTTCATCACGGCTTCCCCCCCGACCACGGTGGGTGCGGGGGCCCGGAAAAGTGGTTTCCCTATGGATTAGATATAAACGACGGTCACCCCCGGTTAGAACATCAGTTTGACGACGGCGATGGCGATGAGGATTCCGAAGGCGTCGGCAATCAGGCACACCGGCAGGAGATAGCCGGTCCGGCGAATGTTCACCGCCCCCAGATAGAGGGCGAGGACATAAAAGGTTGTTTCGGCGCTGCCGATGATCACCGCCGAAATTTTGCCGGCCGGTGAATCGGGACCGGCCGTCTTGACGATATCGATGAAGATTGCCGTGGCGGCGCTCCCGGAAAGGGGCTTGATCATCGCTACGGACAGGACCTCCGGTGGGATGCCGAGGGCGGAAAATGATCCGGAGAGCGTCTGTCGTAAGAATTCGAAGGCGCCGGACGCCTGAAAGGCCTTGATCGCTACAAAGATGGCCAGCAGGTATGGAAATATCTTGAACATTATCCGTGGTCCTTCCTTCGCGCCGGCGACGAAGGAGTCGTAAACCCGCACCTTTTTACCGGCTGCGTAAAGTACGGTGAAGAGGATGAAGGCGGGAATGACAATCTGGGAAATAAAGACGGCGTCCTTCATCGCATCAGCACCCGTAAGAGAAAGAGTATCCCCAGGGCCACGGCGGCGGAGACTGCCGTGGCGCAGATGGTGGGCAAAACGATGCCCGAAGGGGCCGCCGACCCGAACTCCGCCAGGATGCCCACCACCGTGAAGGGGACGAGCTGGATGCTGGCGGTATTGAGGACGATGAAGAGCATCATCTCGAAAGACAGGGAATCTTTGTCGTTGTTCAGCGTTTGCAGGTCCTGCATGGCCTTGATTCCGATGGGGGTGGCGGCGTTGCCGAGGCCGAAGAAGTTTGCCAGCAGATTAAGGCTGATGGACGTTATTGCCGGATGGTTGCCGGGGATGTTTTTGAAGAGCCGGCTCATCAGGGGCCGGAACGCATGGGCGATATGGTGAATCAGTCCCGAGTCCTCGATGATCCTGGCGATGCCGAGCCACAGCGAGACTATCCCCAGGAGAAAAATCGATATTTCCACCGCGGCCCTGGCGCCATCGAACATGGCCTTGGTAACCGCCTCCGGACCGCCGGAGAAGAACGCGGCGATCATGCTCACGGCGATCAGGACCACCCAGACAACATTCATTTGCGGGGACTCACTTCGTCGGCATTTATATTGTTGTCAAAGATATCGACAACTTTTGGTAAAGGGGCCGGATACCGGATGCGGCATGCCATTTCCTCCGCGGGATATGGCCGCAGCAGGGCGAGCAACTGATCCCGATCCTGGACGCCTTTATCCAGCCATCCGGCCGCCGCCGGTCTGGAGATTATGACCGGCATCCGCTCGTGGATGGGGGAGACCAACTCATTGGCCCTGGTGGTGATGATGCCGCAGGAACGGATCTCCTTCCCGCCCGGTGACACCCAGGTATCGAAAACACCGGCAAAACCGCAGGGCGCCCCCGAGCGGAGGTGAATGAACCAAGGTTTCTTTTTATGGTCTCCAGTTTTTTGCCATTCGTAAAAGCCGTCGGCGACGATCAGGCACCGGTGTCTTTGGAAGGCATTTTTGAAACTGGGCTTGGTGGCCACGGTTTCGGCACGGGCGTTTATGAGCTTGTGGCTTCCCGTGGGGTTTTTCGCCCAGAAGGGAATGAGCCCCCACTGGAATGCCACGAGGCGGTTGATCCGGTCGTGAATGACGGCGGCGATCGGCTGGCCGGGGTAGATATTGTCGCAGGGCTGGTAGGCGCAGGCTACCTCCTGGATTTGGAATCGCTCGATTATTTCCGACAAATCCGTCTGCAAAGCAAAGCGACCGCACATACTCCAGCCTTCCCTTATCCTTTCAGTTTTCCCACGCTGGCCAGATAAACGGTGAATTCGTCGCTGCCGTCGATATCGAGAAGCCGGTCTATGGCCTCCTGGTCGTAGGCGGCGGTAGCGCAGGTGCCAGCGCCGACGGCGGCGCTGGCGAGATACAGATTCTGGCCGACGTGGCCGGCGTCTAGGGCGATCACCTTGCCGGCGGCCGGACCGTATCGCCACTCCATGCGATAGGGGACGGCGGTCCATATGAAGGTAACCGCCGCCTTCCCCGGATAGGGCTGGCCGAAAGCCGCCGTGACGATCCGCTCGGCAAGCGGCTCCCCGGTATGGATGAAGGCAAGCTGGTGCCCCAGTGGGAGATAGCGGTAAATGGCTGGTTCCAGGCCTTGGACGTTCAGGACGGCGAGATAGGTTTCAAGGGCATGACGGCACCCCGCGGAAGGCACCGTGCGGTAGGCATGACCGCGATCCACTTTTCGGCGGATGCCCTGGGTTGCCCAGAGGAGAAAGGAAATCTCGTCCAGGGTCAGCGCCGCCTGGAGATATGCACGGTGAGAACGGCGGTTTCCGATGGCTTCCGTAAGGTCGATCCTCCGGACACCCTGCCATGACTGGGGCTTTACGAGGTCGATTAAGAGAGCATCAGGGTCGGGAGGCTTCTCTATGGGCGGTGGCGGTATCCCCCGGTGCTGGTCGGTCCGGGAAAAATCGATATGCTTCCTGATCGTGTCCTTGAGGAAATAGCGGCATAATTGCCGGAAGTCGTCGTTCATGGCTTAATTTTCCAGACGATTTTCCAGGTTTCCTGATCGGGCTCCCGATCCAGACACACGATGGCGGCGGTAGGGAAACTCGTCACCGCTTTTTCCAGTGTTGCCGTGACCAGATAGGAGGCCAGCTTCTCCAGAAACGGCAGATGCCCGATGAGCATGGAGTCTTCCGTATCTTCGATGAACCCGAGGACGGCGAAGATGTCGTCGTGGGGATGCAAACCGGCCATTTCACCGCACCCGCCGGGGGGGCGCAGGATCTCGGAGCATATGGACGCCGTCTGAGCGGCCCGGGTCCTGTCGCTGTGTTGGATTTGGAGCACCCTGGCGCCGCGGCCCGCGGCCAGTTCGGCGGCCTTTGTAACTTCGACGACGCCCCGTTCCGATAGCGGGCAGTCGGGATCGATTTCCCGAGGAATGAAGTCGCCATGTCGCATGAGATAAAGGGCCATAACCGCCTCACCTTTAGCCGCCACCGTCTTCCCGGTGGCGGTCGCATCTGTATATAATTATCTTTTATTTGAAAACGGCGCGATCGTCAATCCCGAGTTTTGCCCCTCCGGTTCCGACGGTCGTGATACCTGGCCGCTAAAACAGGCTTCCCATCTTTTCGGCATAGCCGGTCATTTCGATATATCCTTCACAGACGACCGGTTTGCCCCGGGAAGATCCTTTCCCCGCCACGGCCCCTTCGTAGTAGGTGACTCCCATTGACCTCGGAGTCGTCAATTCCTGATCCGCCAGCAGTGGCGCCAGACTTACCTGCAGCGCCGCCGCGGGGATGTCGATCTGCCAGCGAACGGGGTAGCGGGCGCCGGTTCTGGCGCTGGTCCAGTGTCCCTTCAGGGCGATTGTGAATTCGGAGAGATGCAGGTGGCGGGATTTGCCGTCCGATTCCACTATGGTACCCGAAGATTCCTTTTCCCACGATCCATCCGCCTTTCTCATCAGGTAAATCATCAGGTCACGGCCGTCGGAGCAATGCAGGGAGAACCAGTCCCAGCCGGCTTGATCGGCCGCCAGGGCATTGGAGGTGAATTCATGATCGAACCAACTCGTCCCGCGGACATTTACCGTTTCGCCACCGTCTGCTGTTTTCAACGTGCCGGTGGTGGCCAAGCTGGTGAAAGAATAATAATGTGCGGCCTGTCCGGGGTGGGGGCCCTTTTTACTCAGTCCGTGACTGCTGTGGAGGACGACGGGCTTGATCGGCCGCAGTTTCAAGGCCAGCTCCGCCGGCCCATGACGGGCCCCGATGCGGATGCTTTGGCCTTCCATCCGGGCGAACCAGTTGAGGTTCCAGACATCCATCCGGCCCGTCGCCGCCCCCGCCAGTCCCGGTCCGGAACGGCTGATGCGGTCGGCATGGAAGAATTTGGCTCGGGAAACGTCCGTGACGGCGAAATGGGCGAAATAGGCGTCACCGATGGACCAGGGATTCGCGGGGGCGGCGGCGATCCTCCTGATCCCCTGCCGGAAAAATGTCAACTGGTAACCGTAGCGACGTCCGGCGCCGTCGGTGAGGTTGCCGGTGAAATACCACCATTCCGTTCGGAAGGAGGGATGATTCCCATGGTCCTGGGGGAAGTGCCAGTTCCATGGATCCAGAGCCGGACGCCAGTCCGCGGATCCGGCGGCCGGCGCCGTCGTGATCAGCAGGATGAGGAACAGGCTCAGGGCGCGGCAGAATGGTGAAGAATGGTCCATTTTCCTCTTCCTCTTCGTCTTCGTCCCGGCCGGCGGCGCTGCCGGGTATGGATTTCCCCGGTTCCTCATTCGGCACGGATCTGCATCTGCGGGTAGGTGCGCAGAACCATGACGATGGGATACAGCGCCGCCCCCAGGCTTGCCAAGACCGCTGTCGCCGCCACGACGAGATAGGGCGAAAGCTGGGGGTGAAAAAAGATCGTCCAGTGGAAGCTCCGCAGATTGATCACCCGGATGAGCACCACCGCGAAGAGAGTTCCCACCCCGGCGCTGAGGAGAAAGCTCATCAGGCCCATGCCAACGGCCTCCAGAAGAGTCATGAGCGATACCTGGCCGGTGGAGAAGCCCAGAGCCCGCAGGATTCCCAGCTCGCTTTGCCTTTCGATGAAGAGGGTCATGAGGGCGCCGGCAATGCCGAAAAAGGCAATAATGATGGCCATGATCCGCATGGAACGGGTGATCGCGAAGGTGTTGTCGAAGATCGCCAGGATGTTTCCGAAGAACTCCTCCCGGGTGAAGACGGGGAGATCGTATGCTCCGGCCCTCTGGCGCACCAGGTCCAGGGTCTGCCGGCGCCGGGGATGGTCGGGTTCGAGGAAGACGGCCACGCTGTTGATGGTGGGATCGGCGAAGAGTTTCAGGTAGGTATGTCGATCCATCATCACCAGGCCGTGCTCGGTGGAATAATCGTAGAAGACTGCTTCCACCCGCAGCTCCGCCGGGCCGTTCCTTCCCTCCAGGGTGATGGAATCTCCGAGTCCGATGGCGAAATTCCGGGCAAAGCTTTCCGAGACGATGACCGCTCCCCTCTTTACCGCCTCCCAGTGCTCGTCTCCGCCGGCGAGCCAGGCAAAGCGTGTGTAACGCTGGAGGACCGGGGCATTGACGGCGGCGACAAACATGGGTTTGTTCCGGTAGGTGATCTGGACCTTGCGATAGGCGTCCACCCCAGCGATATCCCGCATCTCCAGCAACTCTTGGTAGAAGCCCTCCGGAACTTCCTTGTCCGTGGCCGAGGAGATGTAAAGATCGCCCCGCAACTGTCCTGACATCCACCAGACAAGGGACTCACGAAAACTGCCGATCATGAGGGCCATGCCTATGGACAGGGAAAGGGCCACCATGAATGCCGCCACGGCGATCGCCGTGCGTCCCAGATTCCTCCTGATGTTGCCGGCGGCGATCTTTCCCGTGATGCCCCCCAGGCAGGTCAGTGCCGCCCGGATCGGGGGTGTGCAGGCCACCACCGCGTATCCGGTCATGAGGCTCAGGCCGAATACCATGCCGAAGAGGGCGCCAAAGGCGATATAAATTGACCCATCGGGCAGGAGAAAAAGGGAGGCGCTCAGCAGGGTTATTCCCAGACCGATAGCCGCTGCTTTTCTTGCCGCCGGTCCTCCCCGGCGGTTCATGGCGCGCCCGGAAAGGGACTTTACGGGATCGGTGCGCGCCAGTTCCACCAACGGGTAGATGCTTCCCAGGATGCTCGCGCCGCAGCCGAGAAGGATGCCGACGCCAAGCATCTGGAAAGACCAGGGCAGCGGCAGGGGATAGAGAAAGAAATAGAGATTGCTTACCGTGCCAGCGATGATCCCGCTCAGGAAACGACTCAGCAGGTACCCCATGACGGAACCCAAGGCGCCTCCGACCAGGCCGAGGATGAGGATCTCTGTCATGAACGCCAGAATGACCTCGCCGCGGCTGGCGCCCAGGCTGCGGAGGATGCCGGCGTCGCGCCTGCGGCTGACTACGGCGAACATGGTGGTATTATAGATGAGGAATACAGCCACGAAAAGCGCCATGAGGGAAAGGGCTTCGAGGTTGATCCGGAAGGCGCCGAGCATGGCGCGCAGGGTGTCGTGGTTTTGCCGGTTGGAACGAATCCGGAATCCCTGCCGCCAGCGGCTCAGGAAACCCTCCTCGTCCGTCAGGATCAGGTCGATACGATCGATGCGTCCGGGGAGCAAAAAAATCTCCTGCGCATGGGCGATGTCCATAAGCAGGAGAGGTTCCCCGGAGGGGTTGGGGAAGGTGCCGATGACCTCGATCTCCCCCTGTGAGGTCCGTAATCTGCCCCCGGCCGCAAGACCCACAGCGGCGGCGATGTTTGCCTCCATCAGGACCGCCCTTGCTTCGAGCAGGAACGACATCCCTTCCCGGGCGTCCCGGTGCGGCGCGCCGGTTATGGAACGGCGGGACAGTTCGGGACGGATGGCCGCATCGAGAAACGGATCGATACCGAGGAGCCGGATCTGGGCGCCATCCCCGTACCGGAGACGCCGATCGATGACCGGCGCGAAGGAATGCACCGCCGGATCCTGCATGATTTCCTTGAGGATCTGTTCATCCATGGGACCGGCATGGCGTTCTAGCGTATGGGTGGATTTGCCCTGGAGAAATTCGATGGCGCCGGTAAAGCTTGCCAGGGCCGACAGCGCGGAGAGCCCCATGCCCAGCGCGGCCGCCACCCCGAAGGCAATGCCCATTAGTTGGAGCAGCGTCAGGCTTTTCCGCCTGACAAGGTATCGGAGAAATGACTTTGTTACCGTGCCCATGACTGGTTTACCGTGCGGTCACCAGCGCGGTGCCGGGGCATGCATCGGTGCTCCGCCTGCATCCGCGGCGGCGATCACCCCATCGATCATGGACAGGACCCGGTCTGCGAATCCGGTTGCCGTGGGGCTGTGAGAAACCATCAACAGCGACATGCCCGACTCCCGGCAGCGGGTGGTCAGCATTTCGAGAATCTGTCTGCCCGTTGTGGTATCCAGATTGCCGGTGGGCTCATCGGCAAGAATCAACGCTGGTTTCTTGACCACGGCCCGGGCGATAGCCACCCGCTGCTGCTCCCCGCCGGAGAGTTCATGGGGGTACCGGCGTTCCTTGCCCTCCAGACCGAGTTTTCCCAGGGCTTCACGGGCGTTTTCAGGGCTGGAAATGCCGGCGAGTTCCAGGGGCAGATAGACATTTTCAAGTACCGTCAGAGTCGGCAGGAGATTGAAGAACTGGAAGACGAAGCCCAGGCGGTACCGGCGCAGCAAGGTGCGGCCTTTTTCCCCCAGACTTTCCAGGTTTTGGCCTTCCACTTCGATCGTGCCGCGGCTGGGGCGATCCAGACCGGCCAGGAGATTCAGGAGGGTCGTTTTCCCCGATCCACTTTTGCCGATGAGCGCCACGACTTCGCCTCGGGCGATCTCCATGCCAACCCCCCGGAGGGCTGGGTTGTGATCGTAGATCTTCCATAAATCGCGAGCGCGAATTACCGGGACGTTCAAACCATGCTCCTTTTACCGATGTTTGTCGAGAAACGGCAGCGGCTTGCCCGTTCGATAGACGAGGGCTTGACAGGAAGCGATAAGCCGGTCCGATTTTTCCCGCACCTTGATGTCGTAAACGGCCGTTCTGATGGTTCGGTTTATTTCCCTGGCTTCGGCGACCAATATGGATCCGTAATTTGGGGAGGCGAGGAAGCCGATGCTCATATTGAGGGCCACGGCCGTCGTGCCGTGAGAATTGGATGCGATTTCGAACGCTTCGTCGATGAGGGCGAACAGCGCCCCGCCATGAGCCTTCCCGAAAATATTCTCCATGTCCGGAGTGAACGCCATCTCAACTCGGGCATAACCCTCGTCGAGCTCCACTAGTTGAAGATGGAATTTCCGGGCGAAGGGTTCCTGTGCCACCTGCCGGAAGATCGCTTCCCTGATTGTCGAATCCATTTTTGTCCCGTCTGATATTTTGCCCTTTATTACTCTATGTTGTCGTCAAGCTGCGGGGCGAGTATAAAGCAAATGCCACTGGAGGTCAAAAGAAAAGCCCCTGCCGCGGTCGGCGGCAGGGGCCCGGTTCTGGAGGGTGAGGGGGGATGGCGGCTTACGGAACGTTGCCCCTTTTCAAGTGCTCGATGATGTAGGCCTCATCTTCCTTCAATTCACGAACCTCTTTCTTTTCTTTTGCCTTTTGCATGATTTGTTCTCCTTTCTCTATCCATCATGGCCGTTTGGGTCCGGCTAATTTTACAGGCGGGAATAGCATGGTTCCTGCCTCCTCTTTGTTCTTTCGATGGCAGGATAATCCCGGAAGATTTTTTACGCCATCGGGGTGAGGACGAAAGTGGGGTGAGAAAACAGCGTTAATATGGCTCAGGATGCCGCTCCCCGGCACTCGGTATTTGTCCGATGTGGGACGGGAGAGCCGCGTTTGCGGCGGAAAACGAGGTTGCCAAAAGGAAAGGGGATGGTTTAATATAACCCCCGGACCGGACAATCAAATTCTTATGGGAGGCGGAACATGGAGTTCATCAGTGTCATGGAGGCGAGGAGGGCCGTCAATTTTTTCGATCCTGAAAAGCCGGTAAGCGACGATGAGTTGAGAAAGATCGTAGAAACCGCCGCCCTTGCCCCCTCGGGATTGAATTTTCAGCCCTGGCAGGTCATTGTCGTGCGTTCGCCGGGAGCGAAGGAGAAGTTGATGCTGGCGGCCTCCAAGCAGGTCAAGATTATCGAGGCCCCGGTGACCCTCATTGTCCTCGCCGATCGGGACGGCTGGAAGGCAGGGCATCCAACGGTCGAAAAGGTGTGGGATAATCTCGTCCGGCTCGGTTACTGGAACACCGGGCAGCGCGGGGGGTTTGAAAAAGGTCCGGAGAAATTATACGGCACTCCGGAGCGATCACTGGCCTTTGCCGTGAAGAACACCGCCTTTTTCAGCATGGCGCTGATGCTGGCGGCAAAGGATGCGGGCCTCGACTGCCATCCCATGGACGGATTCGATCATGAGGCGGTAAAACGGGCCTTCGATGTTCCGGACAATTTCTTCATACCCCTGTTGATCGCCATCGGTCATTTCGACGCCCGACGGACCCTCATGCCGCCGAAATGGCGCAAATCTTACGGGGAGATCGTTTTCGCCACCTGTTGAAAGATGCAAAAGGGGGGCGTTTGCGGTTAAAGGAGCGTTGACGATAAGGAAGTGAGGAGAAAGACCGATGGAGATACTGGTTATCAACGGCAACACCAAGAAGGGCGGCTTCATCGCCGAGGCCCTGGAGATTGTTTCCTCATACCTACGGGCGAATTCCCTTGCCGTGCGAGATGTCCGTCTCGGCGATTCCCACATCGAGGAATGTATCGGCTGCTTCCATTGCCTCTGCACCGGCTAGTGCGTCCTGAAAGACGATATGGCGGAGATAATCCAGGCGATGCGCCGGGCGGACGCGATCCGGCCCCTACTGGAGAGAAGCGCCGGGAAACTTTTTACAGATATCGGCACGCCTCCCCCCGGAGCATGGGGGCAAATCTCCTTTGCCCTGGAAAGACTGATCATGCGCAAAGTGATGTTTGAAAAGCATCCCGATCTGTACGCCCATGTGATCAAATGTTGGCAAGAAAAGGGTTATATGTAGATTAAACCTTTTCTCTCTAAAGATTCTTAACGTCGTAATCGGTCAGGGCCGGGAAACTCATGGGATCCACCCAGATCCCGCCCACCTTCCGGGCCCGCGGCCCGGCGGCAGTATCCCCGCCCCCGTTTACCGTCAGAAAGCGCTTCCTCTTCATGGACTGCTTACCTTTCCGTTCCTGTCCGCGCTACCGGCGCGGTCTCCTGTTCCTTTCGACCATCCAGCCCAGGAGGCCTTTCTGGGGATTGAACTCGACTCTTTCATCTCTTGTCATGGTCATGTTCGCACCTCCTTCGGTTATCTCCTTCCTTCTTTCGATCATAGGGTAAGGCAGGACGTGTTTTTTCACAATCGGTGATGGGATGAATAAGCGATGGGATGGGGGAGGATTGTCCGGTAGGGGATACCGGATGGCAATCATCGGAAATTCTCCGATAGCCAGAAAGGATGCCTGAGAAACAAAGCCGCTCGCGTCATCATCGATATATTTTCCCGTTGTTTGGATGACGGTAGCGGCCGGAATAATTCAGCTTTTTTCCATGTGCATTTGGGCTGTCCTAACGGCCAGATCTCTATCCTTCGTGAACATCCACCACTGTGGTTGGGACGTATGGGGGCCGTTGTCCTTTTCGCGACCCCGGGAAAGGTACCAGTTCCCATAACGCTCAACGGTGGCAAAGGGATGGTCGCCGTCACAGAGGATGCTGCACTCCCTGATCTCGTTATAGAATATTGTTTCCTCAGGGTCTTCTTCTCTGGACAGCTCGTCGGGAAGAACGATATGTGCAACGTCTTTGCCTGTTGCTTCCTGGCTGTCCAGCCATTCGGGAATGGTCATCTTATCTCTCTTCTCTTAAGTTACTGCATGATAAGGCGCCCCAGGGGGCATGGATCAATCACTATGTCTGGAGAAGAATTTTCATAAAAATCCGATTGTTGACCGAGTCAAATCGATTGCATCCGATCGTCCGACATGGGCAATGCTAAGATATTGCCTAATGATTTGAACTGTTGAGAGCGGTGATTTGATCATTCAGCGTCCAGTAGTCGTAAATGTATCCGATACCGAAAATCCCTGCGGAGCATAGGTAAAGGATGCCGGTTATCCATTTCCCCATATAGAAACGATGAATTCCGAACAGGCCTAAAAAGGTCAGCAGCAACCAGGCGATGTTGTAATCGATCCGGCCTTCGGTAAATCTCAACTCGGCTTTGCGCGCCATGGAAGGGATGAGAAAGATGTCTATCAACCATCCGATCCCCAATAGTCCCAGGGTGAAAAAGTAAATGGTTCCTGAAACAGGTTTTCCATAATAAAAACGGTGCGAGCCGGTAAATCCAAATATCCACAGAATATAGCCAATCAGAACGCTATGGGTTTGATGACGCTGTTCCATTAGTACACGGTCCTTCCTAACTGATTCTGCCCCGCAAATTTAACGACATCGCCAAAGCTGAAAAGACATGAGTTTTGAGAATCAGCTCTGGACATTGCCCGGTGATAATCACGGGCCGTTCACCATGGGAAATTGCGCTTCGGTATGGCATTGTTGATGCGGATGATACCGGGGATGCGGTTGACCCATAGGCAGGCAGTCCAAAAAGAGTTATCCAAAATGCTTACAAAATACCCTAAAATAACGGGGGGTTAACGGACGTACCAGCTAACCCCCCTGCTACTCTTTATGGTGCCGAAGCCGGGACTTGAA
>Ga0116183_1001464_pt1 | contig 26794 bp, 14 predicted proteins | sample AD_UKC078_MetaG_FD_89753 | JGI IMG/M metagenome (GOLD analysis project Ga0116183, IMG submission 89753) | Active sludge microbial communities of municipal wastewater-treating anaerobic digesters from USA - AD_UKC078_MetaG | ecosystem: Engineered > Bioreactor > Anaerobic > Digestate | place: USA...
ATCAATTTAAGTCGAACATTCAATAGATTATCAACTTATGAAAAATTGATTGTTGTCAAAGCATCGATAGGAACTCATCTTAATTTAATGAGAGGAGAGGTGCCTGGATATGGGAAAATTATTAGACATTATTTCGATTAATATTATATAGCGCTGTAATTCAGCGAAACTCTCAAATTATGGAGTCCACAAGCAAGTTCCATGACTAAGTCGTCGAAACCAAACTTGTGACATCTGAAACGATCTTTGACAATACGACATCTTTTTGCTCCTCCAATGGCGTGTTCCACCAGCACCCGGAATGAAGAAATTGAACGATTTGATTCCTTTTGTTCCTGGGTTAGTTCTTTACCTTTTGGTTTCTTTACAGGCATCATCACGTTCACATTCTCGGGATTATGCCCCAGAAAACCGGTATCTTGCCACAAAGTTATCCCCGAAGGAAAGAGAATAGGTTGATTATCGCATATCTTTTTATCGTGCACACTACCCTCACAAGTCCTGCTAAGCCATAGAATTCGCCTTTCCGGGGTAGTTAACACGTTATTCTTCACGCTATGAGTTTTTTTTACCGCTATAGCAAGCTGTTTGAAGGTCGCTCGCTTGCGGTCGTTGAATTGGACGTTCAACCCCATCGATAAGCACATCCTCACACGATTTGATGATATGCATTACTCGAAACTCATTACGCTCGGGAAGTTCGCCTAATCTCTTTAAAGTCTTACGCAAAAGACCTGACAATAGGTGAATCAGTAAATTTGCCTGTGATTGTGTCATGCCAAAACTCGCGGCATGATGTTCCTGTAATGGGTTGGTTTTCAAATAAACCAATAAAAACAGAAGTTTATCACAAGCCTTGGGTAAAACAGTATCAGTTCTTGCAAATGTGCGTCGCTGACGTGGTTTCCCCTCTAAGGTAAAATAATCATTATATTCATCCCATTCCGTTTTAAAATGGGGGAGCAAATAATTGAAATCTTCTAAATTCAGTCCTGTAATACTTAAAAACTGAACCGGTCGCTTTTTAATTTTGTCGTATTGCATGATTCATATTGGTTAAGAATATGAATTATTAACGAGAAATATAAATGAATATTGTTGAAAATCAATCGTATAATAAATTAATTCAAATAAACTCTAATTATAAATACTTTTTAAATTGAATTTTTGATGGATTTCAATCAAAAAGAAATACCATTTTCAATAAATTTATCAGCAATTTTTAATGGGAGATTTGAAAACACCTCAACCTTGGCATTTGTTCTGAGCGTTCTTGCCCTTCCAACAGCTTGCACAAGCTCGGATTCAATTAAACCAAGTTGGATTTTTTGAAGTCTTGGATCATCGTATGTCATAAACCTGAATCTAAACCCGTTCCACTCGACACGTTGCTCACGCATTTCAGTTTGAATTGAATTGATGTCAATTCCCATAGCTGAGGCAAATAATAAATACTGTGTTGGATTGTAGTGGGGGGTACCAAGTACGACAATATCTTTACCCGTTAACTCATTTGACCCGGAGCAATTTCCAAAATGCATGAACGAATCAATCTCTAACTCGTTTTTTTCATTCTTAAATGTTATTACATTCTTTCCCTTTAAATATTCTTTCAAACTATCTTTATTTGAGCGTTTTAAGGAGTATTTGCTGAATGATTTTTTGGTATATTGAACAACTTCGCCCATGTTTCTAACATTTGAAAAATCAACAGCTTTAACCCTTTCACCATAAAGTTTTTCGTAAATATCAATTGAAACTGTCGCACTTAGTATTATAATTTTCTTATCCTTTGGGAAATCACGTCTTGTAACATAATGAATGATATTCGAATTGTCAACGTCTCTATAATAATAACATGAATTAAATAAATCAAGCACATTAGTACTAATTCCCGATTCCATATTTGAATCAATAAAATTCAATAGATTAACATCAAATTTGGTTTCATAAGCTTGTCCCGGCTTTGAATTTTCTAATTCCATAACTATGTTTTTATTTAATTTAATTGATTTTGCAAAAATCTTAAAATCAGATAACAATAAATGATTAGTTGATAAAATTGAATTTAAGGGATCCTCATCGAAGATAATAGTATCGTGGCTATATGTTTCAAACATTCCCCTTTGATGAGTTGTCAGTACGGTCTGATCGCTGGTTCTTGCAATATCTAATTTTTGAAGATATTCAAATGCCATTTTTGAATCTTCCTCAGTGTTTTGATAATCCTCATAAATATTTGTTGATACTTCACGAATAACAGTATATACCTTCTTATACAATCCCAAGGCATATAATTTATCAATTAAATCATTTAATTTCTCAGATTGAAATTTTGGTTTTTCGGGTGTAACAACATGATCAAATTTCATATCTTTTGAAACCTCATCTTTTAAGTAATGCGTTGAAAAACATATTGTTGAAGATTTAATCTTTTCATTCATTGCATCAAGCAGGTAACTTGTTTTTCCAATTGCGGTGGGAAACTTAATAGGGTAAATATTATTATCTGGTGAATTTAAAGAATAATCAATTGAATTTATAAATAAATTTTCGGCTTCGCTTAAATCAATTTTTTCAATATTTTCAAATCTTTCAATATGACCTCGAACCGTCTTTACAGCATCGATAAGGTCGGTGAATTGATGATCCTCGGTGTAGGGAGAGAACTTTTCAAGTCGTTGAGGGTTATAATTATATATTCTCATATTTGAAAGAATAGCAAAGGCATTCTCGTCATATAGAGGTTGTTTCTCGTTGACTTTTTCCATCTTCTTTTTCATGTAAGTAAGTCCACCTTTTACCCATTTAAGGTTGGTAGCAAGACCAAAAAGTTGGGGGTAATGCAGCCCGAATTGTTTAGGATGATTGTTGTTTGTTGTTTTGCCGATACTCTTTCGGGGTCATGTGGAATTCTTCGGCGAAGCATTTAGAAAAATAGGAACGGTTTGAGAATCCTACGCTATACATGATTTCAGAAATATTCAGGTCAGATTCACTCAATAGCTGTGCAGCTCTTTTTAAACGAACAGTCCGGATAAATTCATTCACGGTTTGTCCGGTAAGTGCCTTGATTTTCCGATACACCTGTTGATGCGTAATGTTGAGTTGCTGGCACAATAATTCTATATTGAGATCATAATTGTCAATGTGTTTGTCGATTGCTTTGACCAGTAGCTGGATGAATTTTTCATTGCTTGATTCTACCGGAATATGTTGAGGGTTAGCCAGCATACTCAGTCTGAAATGCTCTCTTAGTTTTTCGTTTTTTTCTATGAGTTTCTCAATGCGGATTTTCAGCAGTTTCATGCTGAAAGGTTTTGTGATGTAATCATCTGCCCCAAACGAGAAACCTTCATAAGCAGTTTCTTCATTCACTTTTGCAGTTAAGATAATCAGTGGTATGTGACTGGTAACCATATTCGATTTAACTTTTTCACAAAGTTCCAATCCATTCATATTGGGCATCATCAAGTCGGAAACGATGATATCCGGAATATTTTTCTGTATACTTTCCATTCCTTCAACTCCATCCGATGCTTCGAATATTTCATAACAATCTTCCAGGTTCCTCCGGAGATAAGTCCGCATTTCCACATTATCCTCGATGATTAATAACTTTGCTTTTTCCTTTGCAGAACTTTGATATACCTGTTCTTGTTCTGTATCAACATCCTCCTCAACAGGATTAATTTCTTCGTTAACAATGGGTAGCAGAACAACAAAGACAGAGCCCCGGGGAGTGTTGTTTTTGACAAATATCTCGCCGTCATGTAATTCAATAAATTCTTTTGATAAAGTTAAGCCAATCCCGGTACCTTCTGTATTACCAGTGGGATTACCTTTGACCTGATGGAACCTTTCAAAAATAAGTTGTTTTTCATTGTCCTGAATTCCTATGCCATTATCAGTGATTTCAAATTCAATATACTCCTTGTTATCTTTTGTTATGCGATTGATTGAGACGTTAATATAACCATTGTCAGGAGTGAATTTGAATGCGTTAGATAGTAAATTGTAGAGTACTTTTTCAATTTTATCGTTATCGAAGGACATAACACAAACATGGCATGAACTATCGAATACATATTCGATGTTACGTTTTGCAGCATGTTCTTTAAACATGCTGTAAATTGATTTGGTAAATGAAATAATGTCAAGGTTAATCAGGTTTAATTCCATTTTTTTATTTTCAATCTTTCTGAAATCCATGATTTGATTAATCAACCTTAAAAGTCTTTCTGCATTTGTTTTCATGATATTCAGCTGTTCCTGTACAGAGCTATCAGTAAACTTCTCCATCAGGGTTTCTATTGGTCCCAGGATGAGGGTAAGCGGTGTCCTGAATTCGTGAAAGATATTGGTGAAGAAACGTAGTTTGATTGTGTTTATTTCCTCTGTTTTTTCCCTTTCGAGTTTTTCTCTTTTTAGTTGTTGTGCCAGTATAAATCTGGCATGGGCAATTTTGTACATGAAAAATAGCAACAGGATGATTGCAGCAGTATAAATTGAATACGCCCACCAACTCAACCACCAGGGGGGTGTAATCACGACTTTTAACTGTGTAGTATCTTTACTCCAGAATCCGTCAGGATTTGCAGCTTTAAGCTGAAAGGTATATTTGCCGGGAGGAAGATTGGAGTAGGAGGCGTAATTTTGGGAACCGCTGGTGTAAATCCATTGCTTATCAACGCCTTCCAGTAGGTATGCGTATTTGTTGTTGGAAGGAGAACTATAGTCGAGCAGTGAGAATTGGATTTTGATGAAGTTTTGATTGTGTTTTAATGTTACAGTCTCAACAGGATTAATATGCCTGTTCGACTTCTTTTCCCAGGTCACATCTTGCTCAAAAACACTTATATTAGTAATCAAGGCTGGTTTTACAATAGAATCAATGACTGAGGAAGTGATTTTCCTGGGAATGAATGTTACATACCGGTCGTAACCTCCCAGGTATATTTTGCCATTTTTGTCTTTAAATATTGAATTTGTTACAAATCCCTTGTTTCTCAGTTCATGTGTAAAATCAAATGAAATGGTGGTTTGATTTTTTACGTTATAATAAAGCAGATGCAGGAATGATGTCAGCCAGATATTGCCCTGCTGATCTGCAATGCCATTTTGAAGGGAATAACGATAGTAGTTGTCTACATGTATCTCACTGAAATTATTTGATTGTTTATTATATTTGCAAAGTCCCCGGTCAGTAATCACATATACCGTATGGTTCGTGTCAGAGAAAATACTGATAATGGAGTTGCTGTTTATACTGTTTGGGTTTCCCGGATCAAAGTGGAAGTGGGAGATTTTATCCTTAGTTACATCATAATTATACAAGCCTTCGTTTGAAATGCCGAACCAGATGATCCCTTTTTGATCACTATAAATACAGGAGATTTCGCTGTTCTGATTTTGAATGATTTTATCATCAACAAATATAACCTTATAGGAAAAGTCGCTCAATTCACCAGATTGATTCCAGTTTGGGCTGATTTTACAAAGACCGTTGTTTACGTTTGTCCATATATTTCCATATTCATCTTCTGTAATACTGAAGATATATTTTAACAATAACGGAGCATCTTTAATAATTACCCGTTCAAATTTTTGTTTTTTCCTGTTCCAGTAAACCAGTCCATTGTTGGTTCCTGCCCAGAGATTTCCTTTTTTATCAACATAAATACGTTTACTGTATTTGTTGGTACTCAGTTTTGAGTCGAACAAGTATTGATTTGTTTTATTTGTAGCAGGATTTTTATGAATAATTCCATCGAAAGTGGCAAACCACAAATCATTATCCGGGTCAGTTGCAATACTGTTGATGATTGCTTCTCCTACCGTTATATCAACCGTGTTGATTTCAAAGTTTTTGCGATGGGTATTGTGTTTGGCAATTCCATTGTGTGTTGCAAACCATACAATTCCCGACGAATCTTTATAGATATCCCAAACTACATTGTCAGAGATGGATAAATTATCGTATTTATTGTGAAAGAAAGCACGAGCAGTATTGGTACGGGTATCAAAAAGATTTAATCCATAATCAGTTGCCAATAAAAACTCGAATCTGTTTAGTGGTTCTATATGCTTGATTGTGCTGTTGGACAGACCTGTTCGCTTGTCATCGGCATGAAAAATCTCAAAACTGTAATCTGCTTTGTTGAATTTACACAAGCCGGTTTCCGTTCCCACCCACAGGAAGGTCGGGTCATTGTTCGAGCCACAGATATAAGTAATCAGGTTGTTCGGTAAACCGGAGGAGTTTTTGTGTTTTAAAATAAAGTGTTCAGAATTTTTTTGAAGAGGATTGAGTTTGAACAATCCATCGAAAGTGCCGATCCACATAGACCCCTCTTCATCTTCGTAAATAGATCTGATGATGTTGAGATGACCATTTTTATTTGCCTGTTTGAATAAAAATGGTTCAATAACGTTCTCCTTTCTGTTGTATTTGAATAATCCGTTTTGTGTGCCTACCCACAGATTGTTTTTGGTGTCTTCATATAATACCCTGATGCGTTGGGTAGCAAGTTCTCCATTTTTGTCATTTTTTGGTTTTGGGATGCTAAATGTTTCATTTGTTGGATTATAGATGTTTAGTCCTTTGTCGGTGCCAAACCATAAAGTATTATCTTTTGTTTTATAGCAACAATTTATAGTAGAGTTGCTGAGGCTGTTTTTGTTAAACGGATCTTTCTTGAACACCTTGAAATTGTAGCCATCAAATCTGTTCAACCCGTCGATAGTACCTATCCATAAAAAACCAGTTTGGTCCTGTGTAATCGAAAAAACGGTCCGGCTCGACAATCCTCTCTCAATAGAAATATTTTCAAAAAAAAATGAATTTGTCGCATGGATATGCAGAATGGAAAACAACAACAGAAGATATGTGATTGTTTTTCTATGCGTGTTGGTTGTAACCGGATATTGTTTCATAATATTTCGATAAAAATGTTACCATGCAAATATACTGATATTTTTGAAGTAAAGACCGGGATATCATGAAACCGCTAATTGAATTCTGATTAGGCCATACATAATTAGCTTGTATTCAAAATACTGTGTTTTATTACAGTTTAACTTTATCGAAAAAGTGATACATTTTGATTAAATAAGAGCCATACGTTCTGCTGAAAACAAATACCTTTGTTTCCTGTGTATTTAATGGCTGTTGTTAATCCAATAATCAGTTAAGTTGGCAAGCTTAATTCTAATTTATTACTATTGATAAAATGCGTGTAAATCATTTAACTCCGGTTTCACTATTTCTGATATCTCCATTACTTACAGCAACTTCAGTTCCGGAACGTCCCAATATTATTTACATATTAGCAGATGATCTTGGTTATGGTGATTTGAGTTGTTATGGACAACAGCATTTTATTACTCCACACCTGGATAAGATGGCGCAGGAAGGTATTCGTTTTACGAATCATTATTCAGGTTCAACCGTTTCGGCTCCAACCAGGGCTTGCTTGATGACGGGTTTGCATACCGGACATAGCTATGTCAGGGGAAATTCTGATAATGTGTTACCTGCCGGAGTTCAAACTTTGCCAGGTATGTTGAAGCGTTCAGGATATGTTACCGGGATGTATGGTAAATGGGGGCTGGGAAATTATCCGTCGACCGGACAGCCGGACCAACAGGGTTTCGATGAGTTTTTTGGTTATACAAATCAGGGACTTGCTCACCGCCATTATCCGGATGTGTTGATTGATAACGGAACAACTGTAACGCTGCCCGGTAATGACTGGCTCAATAAAGCCGTGTATGCCCCGGATACAATTCATAAAAGAGCATTGGATTTTATTGACCGACATCATGATCATCCATTTTTCCTTTACTGCGCTTATACCATTCCTCATGCTGAAATAATTGTTCCGGATGATTCTATTTTCAATCTATACATTGGTAAATTTACTGAAACTCCCCGGAAAGGGAGTGATTATATCGGACCGGGAACCAGTAAGACAGCTTATTGCAGTCAGGAATATCCTAAAGCAACCTTTTCGGCTATGATTGCAAGATTGGATTGGTATGTCGGACAGATTATGGAAAAACTGGATAAGTATGGATTAGCGGAGAATACCATCGTCATGTTTACAAGTGATAACGGTCCACATCAGGAAGGGGGTGCAGATCCAGCTTTTTTTAAAAGTAGTGGTGGACTTAGAGGGATAAAAAGGGATTTGTACGACGGTGGAATCAGGATGCCGTTTATTGTTCAATGGAAAGGTAAAGTTGCGCAGGGTGTAACATCTGATCATATTTCTGCTCAATGGGATGTTATGCCTACAATTAAAGAGGTCATAGGCTCCACAGACGATTATGCTGGTGATGGCATCTCTTTTTTACCGGCCATGATGCAAATGGAACAAAAGCCACACCGGTATTTGTATTGGGAATTTTATGAGAAAGAGGGTCGAAGGGCGATACGATGGAATGATTGGAAATTGATACAATATCAAATGGACACCAATCCTAATGCCAACCGGATGTTGTATAATTTAAAGGATGACCCGGCTGAAAACACAAACGTGATAAATAATAATCCGGATATCGCCGATAAATTGTTTAACGCGATTGAACTTGAGCATGATGCTTCGGATAAATTGAAATGGAGTTTTGAGAAAAACAGTAACTTACACAATGTGAAAATACTGGTTACTGATCAGGAGGGTAATCCGGTTAATAATGCGGCAGTATCGCTTCAATACTATGGAAGAAGAATTACCTGGGAAGAAGGGATAGCCCTGTTCAGAGGAGTGACCGCTGCTTTACTTAGGGTTGATGTCAAGGTCGGAGGAAAACAGGTAGTTTCGGAAACCTACAACATTACACGTGATTCGGTGATTTCAGTTGTAATTAACACAACAGGTTTGGCTTCACGGTATGCTAACACAACAAGTTGTTACTATGACAGTAAATCAAAAGCCGTTCATGTGCAATCGGACTTCCCGATGAATGAGTACAGCGTGTATAATGTGTCCGGACAATTGATTACAAAAGGACAATGTTCAGGGTATAGTTTTTACATTCCCTTTAATAAGTATAAATCAGGACTTTTTTTTATTGAAACAACAGGAAGAAACAATAAAAGAAATGCTCAACAAATATTAGTTTGGTAGTATGGCAAAAGGATTAAAGTTATTCATAGTGTATGTTTTGTTGCTTGTTGGGGTATGGCTGCAAAGTACGATGGCGCAAACAATTGATTTGTCCGGAGTCTGGAAAGTAAAACAAGAGACTAAACAGACAACTCAACAGGAAATGTTTTTAACTGCCGGTTTTGAGGAGACTGTTATCTTGCCGGGATGTCTTCATGCACAGGGTATTGGTAATGATGTGACACCTGAAACGAAATGGTACCTGGGAGGTTTATCAACATTGTGGCACAACCATCCTATGTACGAGCAGTTCAGACAACCGGGAAACGTCAGGATTTTTGATTTTTTACAACCGGCTAAACATTATGTTGGCGCTGCGTGGTATAAACGTACTTTTAACATACCACATCCGGTTGAACACAAAGAGTTCTTTCTTTATCTGGAACGTGTACACTGGGAAAGTACGTTGTACATAAACGGGCGAAAAGCGGGTGTCAACAGAGGATTGGGTACCGCACATGAATATAATATTACATCATTCATACAAGAGGGTGAGAATGAAATAGCTATCCGGATTGATAATTCGGCTATAGTTGATGTTGGGAGGATTCCGCATAGTGTATCGGAACAAACCATGGCGGCCTGGAACGGAATTATCGGAGAGATGAAAATTGATATAAAAGAGAAGATTTGGTTCGATGAAGTGCAGGTTTTCCCGGATGTTGACCGCGGTGTCGTGGTAGTTAAATTGAATGTTGGAAGTAGTTTAAATGAGCCGGAAAGCGTGAAAATAAAACTCGGCGCTGAATTGTATAACACAAAACATACATATAAAGAGAAAAGTACATCGAAAGATGTTGTCGTAACCCCACATGGTTTGACCTCTTTTACAATCGAATATCCCTTTTCCGGGAAAATACAATGTTGGGATGAATTTAACCCGGCGTTATACAGGTTGAATGTTTCTCTGGAGTCTTCCCGAGCCGGAGACCAATATTCAACATCTTTCGCCTTCAGAAAACTTGAACTTAACGGACGCAGATTCATGCTGAACGGCAAAACAATTTCCATCAGGGGCAATCTGAATTGCGGAGAGTTTCCGGTGGATGGATTACCTTCCATGGATGTTGCCTGGTGGAAGAAGATATTTTATTTGCATAAGTCATGGGGGCATAACATGGTAAGGTTTCATTCCTGGTGTCCGCCTAAAGCTGCATTTATCGCTGCCGATGAAGTGGGGATTTATTTGCAGCCCGAAGCAAGTGAATGGGGGGTAATCCTTTCTCCTGAACAGGAACAGTTTATTGTCGAGGAAACCGATAGAATGATCCGGCAATACGGGAACCACGCTTCCTGGTTGTTTTTTGCCATGGGGAACGAATTGCGTGCGGATACCGCGATTATGATTCGTTTTATTGAGAAAGCAAAACAGGATTCGCGCCGTTTTGTTTCCGGAAAGATCAACGGACGACCAGTGTTGGATAGTTTCGATTTTGCTGTATCTCACAGTGTAAACAAAAAACGTGTCCGTCATCACATGGGGTGGCCTCCAAAACCTGAGACTAATTTATTGTTTCATATGCAACCGAATACTGCGTATGATTATAATGATGCTATCAGAGAGTTTCCGAAACCTTTTTTGTCACACGAAATCGGGCAGTATTGTGTATTTCCCGATTATGAACATGAAATACCAAAATATACCGGTAGTTTGTATCCGGGTGTATTGGATATTCAAAAAACACTTATGGCTGAACGGGGAATGACAAAGCTCGCTCCTCAATTTACCGAAGCTACAGGTAAATGGCAGGTTGAGTTGTTAAAAGCTGAGTATGAAGCTGTTTTGCGTACTAAAGACATCGCCGGCTTTCATTCTCTTTCACTGCAGGATTTTCCCGGTCAGGGACATGCGCCGGTAGGTGTTTTTGATGCTTTCTGGGATGTAAAGAAACATGTTACAAGAAGTGAATTTACACGATTTTGCAATGAAACCGTCCTACTGGCGCGTATACCCTCGTTGATTCTGCAACAAAAAGATACATTTCAGGCTACAGTTGAATTATACAATTTTGCAGAGAAACCCATTCTTCAAAAGCAGGTAGTCTATCAAATTACAGATGAATCAGGTAAGGTAATTCATCAGGGCAAATTTAATAAGATGAACTATCCCACAAGAGAAAATAACATGCATATAGGAACAGTTTCCCTGAACTTAAGTAAACTCCATTCACCAACGAAGTATACATTCACAGTACAAATGGAAGGAACCGACATCAGGAACTGGTGGAGTTTCTGGGTTTTCCCCGATGATATTGAATCTCATTCGGGAGATGTTAAAATTGTTCGTGAACTGAATGATGAGGTTATAAAAGATTTAAATCAGGGAGCAAAGGTTTTGTGGCTGACCGACCGTTCGAAGCTTAAAGGGAATCTGCCCACTTGTTTCGCATCTATATACTGGACAGCATTTGGGTTAAAAGAAGGCGAAACGATGTGTAACAGTATATTGTGTAATCCTGAGCATCCTGTTTTCGGGCAATTCCCAACCGAAATGCATACCAACTGGCAATGGTGGGATGTGTTGAAGTATTCCGTACCGATGATATTGGATGAACATGGAGCTGAAAATGCTTTTCCCAAAGAATATCAGCCTTTGCTACAGGCTATTGATTCCTGGAAGGTGAACAGGAAACTGGCATTGTTGGCTGAATGTAAGGTTGGCAGGGGCAAGCTGATGATTTCAAGTGTTGATTTTGAGACGAATATGGACAAACGCACAGCCACTCGTCAGTTGTATAGGAGTTTGCTTAACTATATGAATTCGGCTGATTTTAATCCTGAATTCACATTCGATAAAGCAACAATTCTATCAATTTATGGACAGCACGAAAATGGTTTAAAAAAAATTGGTGCAACTGTTACTTTTTCTCAGCATGATGTCTCAAACGAATCTTTGTTAATTGATGGAGATGAAAAAACAGTTTGGAAAGCATCAACAAAAACAGGTTATATCGCAATTGGTTTTCAAACACTTGTTCATCTTAAAGGCTTATCTATGTCAATGAGCGCGAAAGGTGTACGAACATTTACTCTATTAATAAGTGAAAACGGAAAAGACTGGGAACCACTGCAGGGCATCAATGCTCAAATGGTAAGCAATAAACAAATCTTGTTTTTTGAAAAACCGATTCAGTCTGCTTATCTTAGAATTCAGTATGATGAGTTTATACCTGTTATTGGAGAATTGGATATAATATTGGCAGATGCATTACCAACGGAAGGGTAGATGGATGTGAAAAATTATTTGGTGAGTAAACATATTATAATTACGTTTGCATGATTTATTACACATAGTTTTACCAAATTTTTGTGTTAACAAACCTCATTTATATGATTTCCGAACATGATTTGCTTTTGGAATTGAAAAGTGGTAATAAAGAAGCATTTTCTTTATTATTTAGGAATTATTATAAAGATCTTGTGTTGTTTGCCGGTAATTTTCTGCCAAATCAAACGCTTTGTGAGGATATTGTGCAAAGTGTTTTTTTAAAATTGTGGGAAGGTCGGGAGGTGATCAAGATTGAGCGATCATTGAAATCTTTTTTGTTGCGATCAGTTCAAAATAGTTGCTTGGATGAATTAAGGCATGTGAAAATTGTAAGAGGGCATGAGGGCATGATGAAAGACTTCCATTTTTTGGAAGCTTTGGATACAGAAGAGTATGTGCTTTATTCAGATTTACAGCAACATTTAAATGATGCGTTAAATAAATTGCCCCCAAATTGCATGGAGGCTTTTCTGTTAAATCGTTTTGAGGGCTTCAAATACAAAGAAATAGCTCAACGTCTTAATGTATCCGAAAGAACTGTTGAAGTGCGAATTGGAAAAGCCATTAATTTGCTTCGAAAACACTTAAAAGAGTTCCTAAAAATTCTACTTTTGTTTTTTTCAATATAAATATGTGGAATTTTGTTTCTTATACGTCTTATTTGTAAGTAAAGGTTTGTTCTATGGAAATTAAAAATAAAATCGACATATTAATTGCAAAATTTTTGTCAGGCCAAATTTCAACAAAAGAAGCAAATGAGTTGAATATTTGGTTAAATGAATACAAAGAAAACCGATCCTATTTCAATCAAATGTTGAATATATGGCAGGTTGCAAATCCCGCATTTAATCCTGAAGAAATTAATTTGCTTAATGCAGAAGCAAAAGTCATCAGGAAAGTAGAAAGGGGGCGTTTCTTGAAATCTCCTGTCTTGATATGGTGGCAACGTATTGCTGCTGTTTTAATACTACCAATTATCCTGTTAGGAGCTTATTTGTTAAATAATGACACCAGTTTTATAGCCAAAGAAACATATCAAGAAGTTGTTTCTCCTTTAGGAACACGATCAAAAGTTTTTTTACCTGACGGTTCAATGGTGTTCTTGAATTCAGGCAGTAAAATTAAGTATCCGGTTAACTTCAGAAGTGGTGCAAGAAAAGTATCATTGACTGGTGAAGCTTATTTTGAAGTCAAATCCGATATTAATAATCCTTTTATTGTAAAAACAAGTAGATTAAAAGTAGAAGCTACCGGAACAATCTTTAATGTGGAAGAATTTTTGACGGATACAATTGCAGCTATTACATTGGTTGAGGGAGTGGTTGGAGTTACTATTAATGGTAAGAAAACAATTAGTATGGCACCAAATCAAAGAATTAGCCTAAACAAACAAACAAATAAATATCAATTAACGCAAACAGATTCTTACAAATGGTATGCATGGAAAGATGGAGTGTTGGCATTCAGGGATGATAGATTAGACTATGTTTTTAAAAAAATTGGTCTAATGTATAATGTTGATATTTCAGTAGAAGACTCACAGATTGCCTCACAAATATACCGGGCCACATTTGACGGAGAATCATTGGATGAAATTTTTAAACTCTTACAGATTTCAGCACCTATTCGGTATGTTCATGCACCTAGAGTAATGACTCCTAGCGGAGAATTTTCTAAAGAAAAGATTCGGGTTTACAGAAAGTAAACGGTTTATTCTTTGCTGAAAAAGGTCCCTCGAAAAGAATATATAATTCTTTTTATGTGGGATTTTTTTTTTAAAACGTCTTTTTAATGTGGCGTCTTTTTTCAATTTGTTGAAAGACAGCCTTGATACAACTCATAAGAAATCTAATATAATTTCATTTAAACCAATGAAAGAGAAACATTATTCACGCTCGTTTTTATATTTAAATAAATCTCCTTGATTCTTTTCTAATCTGTAGCTAAATTAGCTTATATACACGTATTATATTAATTTAATATCAAACACACACACAAATGAAATCCAGCTTTATTTTATTTAGAACTATTAAGAAAAAATGGGGTCGTTATTCATCTTATCTACGATTATCTGCCGTCTTTTTGCTTTTTACTTTCATTCAATTAGAATCTGTTGCGATTTACAGTCAGACTACTCGTTTCTCGTTTGACTTAAAACAAATTTCAATAGAGAATGTCCTAAACGATGTAGAATCTAAATCACAATATCGATTTCTTTATAACAAAAATCAGGTTGATGTAAGTCGCAAAATTGATGTCCAGATTACTAATGCAACCATCAACCAGTTGATGCAATTTTTATTTAACAACAGTGATATTGCTTATTTGATAAAAGGGAATCAAATTGTTTTAAATAAGCAAGAAAAACCCACTCCCCGTTCTGTTAAAGGAGTTGTTTTAGATGCGGAAGGAAATCCCATTATCGGCGCAACTGTTATTGATGCCTCAACGAGTCAGGGAACCATTACTGATTATAACGGAAATTTTACACTGACGGTGAGTACAGAATCGAAACTGCTTGTTTCTTATATCGGATTTACTTCCACAGAAGTTTTGGTTGGCAACAAACAAGAAATTGTGGTTAGGTTAAAGGAAGATGTTAAGTTGCTCGATGAAGTTGTAGTTATTGGTTATGGAACCATCAGAAAAGGAGATTTAACAGGAGCAGTTTCTACATTAAGCAATGAAAACATAACCAATCGAAAAACCACTCAGTTGTCCACTGCATTACAGGGAAGTATGTCTGGCGTAATGGTCACAAGAAGCAACAGCGCTCCAGGATCAACAGGTTCCATTAAGGTTCGTGGTATTACTACCATAAGCAATAGCGATCCTTTGGTTATTATCGATGGAGTTCCCGGTTCAATAGATGATATTAATCCTAATGATGTTGAAAACATTTCTGTGTTGAAGGATGCAGCTTCCGCAGCCATTTATGGTGCGAGAGCCGCATCCGGAGTATTGGTTGTTACAACCAAGCGAGCAAAATCTGATGATTTATCAATCGAATATACATTTGAACAAGGATTTGATATGATTACCAGAGAACCCGGATCAGTAGGTGTGACCCGTTTTATGGAAATGGCGAATGAGTTAACTTGGAATGATGCAGGGAATGGAACCAATCGGTATCCTTTATTTTCAAATTATGTTATTGAAAACTACAATGAACTTCATCTGGAAAATCCGGATGTTTATCCTAATACAAATTGGAATTCATTAATTATGAAGAATTCTGCCCCTAAACAAAGTCATGTGTTTAGTATTTCGGGAGGAACAAAGGCTGTGAGAACAAAAGTAGGCTTGGTATATGATAAGGTTGATGGCCTTTATATGAATAGAGATTATGAGCGTCTTACACTTCGCGTAAATAACGATTTTGTTGTTAGTAAATTCGTTTCGGCTGCTTTGGATGTTTATTACAAGCAAACGAATAGCACTAACCCAGTTTCAGAACCATTAGAAAGAAGTAGGATTTCACCTCCGGTATATGCTGCTGTTTGGCAAGATGGTCGTGTTGCAGAAGGTAAAGCAGGAGATAATGTTTATGCTGCATTAAAATATGGTGGAATCACAACAAACAGATTCAATCAGATTGGTGGTAAATTAGCCTTACATGTAACCCCAATTGAAGATCTTAAGTTCTCAGCCATAGTATCTCCCTCTTTAAACGCTTCTAAAGTAAAACGGTTTTCCAAAAAGGTAAATTATGCTTCTGCCTCAGATCCAACGAATTTCATAGGAACAATCTCAGGACATGCATCAACGGATTTGATGGAAAGAAGAAATGATGATAATTCTATTACAATACAGTTTCTAGGAAATTATAATAAGAAAACCAGTTTTGGCAATATAAATGCCATGGTTGGTTACGAAAGCTATTATCACTTTTATGAAAATTTATATGCTTCAAGAGATCAATATGAACTTACCGGATTTCCTTATTTGGACATTGGGCCATTAGAATTAAGAGACAATGGAGGTAATGCGTATGAAATTGCGTACCAATCTGTTTTTGGTCGTATTATTTATAGCTACAAAAGCAAGTATTTATTACAAGCAAATTTGAGGTATGATGCTTCCTCTCGTTTTGCTCCCGAATACAGATGGGGGTCTTTTCCTTCCTTTTCCGCAGGATGGGTTCTTACAGAGGAAGATTTTATGAAAAATAATTCAACACTTTCATTTTTGAAAATCAGAGGTTCGTGGGGTTCGTTAGGAAATGAACGCATCGGAACATATCCTTATCAGTCAACGATTGTATTCAATCCTGGAATTTTTTATCAGGGAACGACAAGGGTTTCTCAATTGACAGCAGCTCAACAACAATTTGCAATCAGGGATATTACTTGGGAAACAACAGAGACTTTAGATGTTGGAATAGACATGGGGTTTTTTAACAATAAATTGAGAGCTTCATTCGATTATTACTCTAAAACCACCAGAGATATGTTATTACCCATTGAGATTCCTGATTATATTGGATATGAAAATCCGGATCAAAATACCGGGAAAATGTATACCAAAGGTTTTGATTTTGAAGTTAGTTGGCATGATAAAATTGGTAAATGGAGATATGGAGCTTCATTAAATTTGTCTGATTTTAGATCTATAATGGGTGATTTGGGAGGTACTGAATTTATTGGAGATCAAATCAAAATTGAAGGAAGCGAGTTTAATGAATGGTATGGATATAAGTCTGAAGGTTTATATCAAAATGCTGAAGAAGTTGCTCAGTCTGCACGTCTAAATGACAATGTTAAACCTGGAGATATTAAATATGTTGACATTAGCGGACCAGATGGAGTTCCTGATGGTAAAATTTCTCCTGAATATGATCGGGTTTTATTAGGGGGATCTTTACCTCGTTTTATGTACGGTGGAGTTTTTTCAGGAGGTTACAACGGGTTGGATCTTTCGGTTACTGTACAAGGAATAGGAAAACAACTGGTTAGAACAGATAAAATGTTTAATCCATATCCTCAGTCATGGGGGAATTTCCCGGAAAATCTTGAAGGTAAATATTGGAGTATGTTAAACAGTGAAGAAGAGAATTTGAATGCCTCATATCCTCGTTTAACTCGTACAGGTCTAAATAACAATCAAATTCTATCTGATTTTTGGTTGATAAATGGGTCTTATCTTCGGTTGAAAAACATTTCTGTTAGTTACACTTATTCAATACCTGAAACTGTTTCAAAGAAAATAGGAATAAATAGAGTAAGGGCTTATGTAAGTGGTTCTGATTTGTTCTCAATTGATCAATATCCAGCGGGATGGGATCCTGAATTAGGTGGATTGTCTTCATATCCTATCACTCGGTCTTTTGTAATGGGTATTTCTGTTAACTTATAAAAATTGAAGTTGAAATGAAAAATAATGCATTAAAATCAATTGTAGTAATTGTCATAGCTTTTATGACTTCTTGTCAGGATTTAGATTTGAATCCTTTGTACTATGGTTCAAGTGAAAACTGGTATTCTTCTGAAGAGGAATTGGAAATGTCAGTTAACGGGCTTTATAGATCAGTGTTCTGGAGATTGGCAGACCATACGTGGGATGATGATTTTCAGTCTCGTAACAACGTATCCGCAATTACAGGCGGGACAATTAATGGAGAGACTAGCGATGTTGGAACTTTATGGACTAATTCTTATAAAGCAATTGCACGTGCAAATGTGTTATTAGAAAATATTGAAAAAATCAGATCACTGGGTCTTACAGAAAAAAAAGTAAAACAATATGCTGCAGAAGCTCGATTTGTAAGGGCAGCTCAATATGCTAATCTGGTTTTCTATTTTGGAGATGTAGTGTATGTTGACTCAGATATTACTATTGAACAAGCTTTTAAAATGGGAAGAATGGATAAGAATTTGGTAATGGAGAAAGTTTACGAAGATTTTGATTCCGCTGTAGTAAACCTACCATTGACTTATTCAGCTAATGAAATTACCCGTGCAACTAAAGGTGCTGCATATGCACTGAAAGCTCGACATGCATTATATAATGGAGATTGGGCATTAGCAGCACAAGCGGCTAAGAATTGCATGGACTTAGGAGTTTATACGCTTCATAGTAACTTCTCAAATCTGTTTTTAGCTTCTACAAGAAAATCTCCAGAATCAATTTTAGTTTTTCCACGTTCGATTGAGTTTAATAGTTTAGTGTATGCACCAGGGACTGTTCAAGCATATGTGCCCCGAAATCGTGGAGGATATGCTTCCCGTTATCCATCTATGGATTTATTTTACTCTTTTCTTTGCTCCGATGGAAAACCCATTGACGAGTCTCCGCTTTTTGATCCGAAAATGCCTTTTAAAAACAGAGATCCCCGATGTGTTGCTACAATTGTCGAATTTGGTTCACTGCATTTAGGAGTTATCTATGATCCAAATCCAAAAACAACCCACGTGATGAATTATTTGACGGGTCGTTCTATACCTAACAAAGACACAAAAAGTGTTGATCAATATGCTTCATACAATGGTTTAATATTAAAAAAAGGAATTGATGAAGCTTGGGTGAATGACAATACATTCAGAGTTGATCCCGATCTAATTTATATGCGATATGCTGATGTGTTGCTTACTTATGCAGAAGCTAAAATAGAACTAAATGAGATTGATCAAACGGTTTTAGATGCTATAAATTCAGTAAGAGCAAGAGCTTATGGTGTAAATTTAAGCAGTAATTCTTATCCGAAAGTAACAACAACCAATCAAACTGAACTACGTACAATTATTCGATTTGAGAGACGTATGGAATTTGCTTTTGAAGGGTTACGGTATTATGATATCATTAGATGGCGTATTGCAGAGAAAGTACTTAACAAGCCTAATTATGGATTGTTAGACAGAGATCAATTAATTCAATATGTTGATTATGGATATTGGTTTACACCTGTAACTCCTGAAATAGATGAAGATGCACATGCTGATTTGACACCACTGTATAACAATGGTTTCATTAATTTGATTGTGCAGCGCTCTTTTAATGCTGACAGACAGTATTTATGGCCAATACCATCAAAAGAACTGCTTATTAACGACAATATAGCACAAAATCCAAATTATTAATAGAAAATAATTATGCGAATGTTTAGAAAAAGATTTCATTTAATACTTATTACTATTGTATATTCTCTGTTTACTTATTCTTGTACAACAGTTGATCCTCCAAAAGATATTATTGATGAAGAAGTAGATACCAATGTTGAATCTTCAGCATATACAATTCATTTTAATATTGAGAAACAAACAATTTTAGGTCTGGGTGTTGAAATCCAGAGCGATCGGTTTGGACCAAATTATGAGCCGTCAGATCCAATAAATGGTATCCCATATGATCTAATTCCCTCGGAACGTACTCGTTTAGCAACAGATCTAGCTTCTGGGTTCCGGTATTTGCGCATTGCAATGGGTTTGTGGTTTAGAGGAGTTACAGATGATCAAAAGAATTTTGTTGAACGTTATCCTGGTCAGCTTGATTTAATTAAAGAGATGATGGAACAAGCTAATATGGAAGGGATTTCATTGGAATATTGGTCACCGTCTCCTTATTGGAAATCTACCTATAATCTTTTAGGAGGAACACTGCGAAGTTATGATGATCAGTTTTTAGATGAGTTTGGAGATGCATTGGCGCGTGACGTGCAGTATTTTATTGATAATGGCGTGAAGGTTTCCACCTGGGGTTTACAAAATGAACCTTTCAATGGGGATGGTGGTTATCCAATGTGTTTTTACACGGATGAAAATTATTTCAAGACTTTTAAAGCTGTAGCACCAAAAATAAGAGCTGTGTCTCCTGAAACAGAAATAATTGTTGATACGAAAAATGCAAATTTTGGTGCTCTGGGTAATATGATACGCAATGATCCGACCATACCTCAATATGTTGATTCCTGGGTCTATCATCGTAGTGGCAATCCTTCTGAATCAGTTATCGAAGGTGCCGAAAGATATTTAAAGGAAACCTTAGGAAAACCGGTTTATCAAAATGAATGGGCTTTTAATGGCGTACAGGTAAAAACGATTGATGAAGAATGGAGAATGGTGGATTTAGCCCAGTCGATTATGAACTGGATGACTTTTGTCAATTCGCCAAAATGGTATTGGTTACACTTGCTAAAACCAACGAATGATCCCAATAGATTCGGGTTTGGTTTAGGCTTTTACAGGCGTGATGATGATAACAATTTCTCACAACATGCGGATATAGCTAAAGGTACTTTTAAGTATCACTGGCCCAATTACAACGGGATTGCGGGTTTTATGAAGTATATGGAATGGGATTCCAAAAGAATTCATGTTCAGGAAGATAGTATCAGGTATGATCAACGTATTATGGCATGGAGAAAACCTGATGGAAAGCATGTGTTTGTTATGACAAATAGGAGCTCGGAGAAGTTCGATTTTGTCATTAATTTAGACAAAGCACGATCTTTTGTCGGACATCGATACAACAGAGACTTTGTAGATTATCAGCTGCCAACTGTAAGTGGTAAATCTAGTTATACTATCAGGTTAGAACCATATAGTATCGAGTTCTGGACGGAGGAGGATGACCTTTCAAGTGTTATGTCCGAAACGTCTTCTTTGTTTAAAGCAAATCGAACAGGCAATGCGGTGTCGATTGAAGGGATGCAAATAGGGGAGATAATTGAAATATATCATTTAAACGGTCAACTGATAAATCGTATAATTGCTGATGCAGAGAAGGTTAATGTCCCATTAACCACCAATGATATTGTTCTTGTTAAGACTAAGACACAAACAATCAAAATTTAAATCAATTAACGTACCATGGTAAAAATACAGAATTCTATTACACTTTTAGTATTGCTTAGTTTTTCATTATTATTATCCTCACAACCTCGTTTACAGAAAGAGAAGGAAAGAGAAAATGCAGCCATTGTATTATTACAACCCAAGAACGACAACCGCATTATGAATCGGGAACACCAACGTGTATCTTCTATTGCTTGTTCTGAAGATGGCAGTGTGATTTATATTTCTTGGTACACAGGAGGAAAAGGCGAACAAGCGGGTAATTTTGTAACCCTTTCTGTCAGTACCGATGGCGGAAAATCCTGGAAGCATGATGAATTGGTAGCATATCCCAAAGATCCCAATACCCGTTTTTATGATCCTGTTTTGTGGCGTGATCACAGGGGCCAGGTATGGTGGTTTTATGCCGTTTCAATGCACAAACAGTATTTCGATCCAAAAACAGGTGTAAATGCGATTGCTATAACCTGGGATGGCAAGAAGGTTCAGCATAAAAAACCCCGTTTATTAAGTTATGGTGTGATGATGAATGATCCGATATACATTCCCGAAAAAGACATGACCCTTTTTGCTTCTTATGTCAAAATCAATAAATCAAAAGAAAATCGTTTTGAAGTAAAAGATTATGTGCAAGATGGAACCTTTATCTATGCACATCATCACAAGAAGAATGGGCAGAAATTCGGGAAAGAACTGGAACCTTATAGTTACATTCCGGTTTTGCGTGATGAGAAACGAATTTTTGATGAACATAACATTGTGCAAATAGCGGAAGGAAGTCGTCATTTTATGGCCTTAATCCGCTATAAGGGGGGGATGTATTTTAGTCGTAGTTACGATTACGGCAAAACCTGGCGTTCTCTGGAACCTTTTACAGCAGCGGGCCCTACCACCTCCAGTCGTTGTTACCTTGGTCGCTTGCAGTCCGGGAACTTATTATTGGTCATGAATGCCAGCAAATCCCGTACGCATATGACAGCCTTTATTTCAGAAGATGGTGGTCATACCTGGCCCCATCAGTTGTTGTTGGATGAGCGAAAATCGGTTTCTTATCCTGATGTTGATCAGAGCTCGGATGGGATTATACATGTGACCTACGACCGTGACCGTTCCGGAGCACAGGAGATTAATTATTGTCGTTTCAAAGAAGAAGATGTGATAAAGGGTGATGATTCTGCCATATTCAGAACCAGGATTAACTGATTAATTCTATAAATAAAGTTATGTTAATAAATAGATTTTCATCATTGTTATTAAGTTTTGTTTTTATAGTTTTTTTATCTTCATGCACACCATCTGTCGAGCTTCCTGATGAGGAAGATATCAATGATGAATATGTTGAATCTTCCGGATATCACATTAAATTTCACATCGAAAAACAAAATATTAAAGGGTTTGGAGTTGAAATTCAAAGCGATGCTTTTGGCCCAAGATATGATTATACAGACCCGGTAAAGGGAATTCCGCTTGGTATTCCACATGATTTAATTCCATCGGAACGAAAAAGGTTGGCTACCGAGTTAGCATCTGGATTCAGATATTTACGTTTAGCAATGGGACTTTGGTTCAGGGGTGTGACAGATGATCAAAAGAATTTTGTAGAACGTTATCCGGGTCAACTCGAAATGTTAAAAGAATTGATGGAAGACGCCAATATGGAGGGAATATCGCTGGAATATTGGTCCCCGGCACCTTATTGGAAGTCGACGTATGGACTTTTAGGTGGAACGTTGAGAAGTTATGATGATGCATTCTTAGATGAATTTGGTGATGCATTGGCACGTGATGTTCAGTATTTTATTGATAATGGAGTTAAGGTTTCGGTTTGGGGGTTGCAAAATGAACCATTCAATGGAGATGGTGATTATCCTCAATGCTATTACACAGATGAAAATTATTTCAAGACTTTTAAAGCGGTTGCTCCCAAAATTAGAGCAGTATCTCCTGAAATAGAAATAATTGTTGATACAAAAAATGCAAATTTTGGTGCTATAGGCAATATGTTACGAAATGATCCTGAAGCTCTTCAATATGTGGATTCCTGGGTATATCACAGACCCGGACAAAATTCAGATCATTGTATTGAAGCAGCTGAAAGGTTGTTACGTGAACCTATGGGACGACCTATTTATCAAAATGAGTGGTCGTATCATGGAGAACAAATGCAAGCTTGGTCAGAAGAATATAGAATGGTAAATCTAGCACAAAGTATTATGAATTGGATGACTTTTATTGATTCGCCCTCCTGGTATTGGTTACATATGTTAAAGTCTACACAAGATGGAAGTCGGTTTGGATTTGGATTGGGAATTTTCAGACCGAAAGAAGATATAAATTTTTCCATTCATCCAGAAATACCTGCTGGCACCTTTAAATATCATTGGCCAAATTATAATGGCATTGCCGGCTTTATGAAATACATGGAACGCGATTCTAGAAGGATTCATGTAGAAGAAGATACGGTAAGATACGACCAACGCATTATGTGTTGGCGTAACCCGGATGGCAAATATGCTTTTGCACTAACAAACAGAAGTGAAGAAAAATTTGATTTTGTTATTCATTTAGACAAAGAGCGCTCTTTTTCGGGCCGTAGATATAGCAGAGATTTTGTTGATTATGCTTTACCTTCAGTAAGCGGGGATTCTATCTATACCATCAGATTAGAGCCATGGAGTATTGAGTTTTGGACTGAAGATAATGTTTCTTCCAGCATACAGTCGTCCGAAGATATAAGTATGTTCAATGTTAAAAGGATAGGAGACAATTTTCATATTGAGGGCATTGCAAAACGAGAACAAATCAAGATGTATCACTTGAATGGTCAATTGTATAAACAGGTAACAGCTGATTCAGATATCATGTTAATTCCGATGCATTCAAATGATTTGATCCTTATTAAAGCAGGAAAAAATACGTATAAGATTTAAAATATTTTTTTAAGGTGTATTGATATGAAGCACATGTATTCATTTTGCGCTCATATGTTGGAAAACAATTATATAATCCTCAGAATAAAAAGTAAAACAATTAATTATATTGAAATGAAAGTAAACGCATCCATTTTTTTTCTATGTGTTCTATTATTATCAGGTTGTAAAACACAACCGACCCATAAGTCATTTAGTGGCATTTACCCTCATTTAGCGATGTACAATGAGGAAGGTGAATGTGGAACCGGAGCTGTAGTTCCTTGGGCGAATAAGTTATGGGTTATAACATATGGTCCTCATAAGCCATTTGGTTCTTCAGATAAGTTATATGAGATAAGTTCAGAATTAGATCAGTTTGTTCGACCAGAAAGTACAGGAGGAACTCCTGCTAACAGGATGATACACAAAGAAAGTAATCAATTGAACATAGGTCCCTACTTGATTGATTCGAAGGGTGATGTCAGGGTTATTTCATATGATGATGCTCCCGGTAGATATACTGGAACAGCCCGGCATTTGTGCGATTGTGAAAACAAGCTTTACATTGCTACTATGGAGGAAGGTTTTTATGAGGTCAATGTCCATTCCATAGTCACAACAGAGTTGTATCGAGATGGAAACCGACGTGCATCGGATCACAAGGATACACACGTCAATCCACCAAATGATTTATTGCTTGGGGCTCATGGTAAAGGTCTCTATTCGGGGCAAGGTGTGTTGGTTTACTCTAATAACGGTGAAGCAACTAAAGAAGCATTGCGAAAATTTAATGTTACAGCTGGTTCACTTTCGGAATGGGACGGAAAAGAATGGAAGTTGGTGCGCAGGAATCAATTTGTAGAAGTAACAGGTCCGGGTGGTATTTATGGTAATTCCAATCCTGATACTGATCCAATTTGGGCAACTGGTTGGGATCACAAGTCAGTTTTATTAGGGGTTCGGTCTGATGGAGGATGGACTTTTTATCGATTACCCAAGGCAAGTAATTCGTACGATGGAGCCCATGGTTGGAACACGGAGTGGCCACGTATAAGAGATATTGGTACAGCAGATCAACCGGATTATTTGATGACCATGCATGGCATGTTTTGGAAGTTCCCCGGAACCTTTACTCCTCAAAATTCTGCAGGCATTCGTCCGCGTTCAGCCTATTTAAAAGTGATAGGAGATTTTGCACGATGGAACAATCAGTTGGTCTTTGGTTGTGATGATTCAGCACAAAAAGAGTTTCTGAACAAACGTACTGTTAAAGGAGAAATATCCGGTCCCGGACAATCAAACTCCAATTTATGGTTTACTTCTCCAGAACTGATCGATCAACTGGGGAAAACAAATGCAACAGGTGCAATGTATCACGAGGAATTTGTAAAAGCAAATGAAGTTTCTGAACCCTTCTTGTTTGCTGGATGGGATAACCGTTGCGTATTTATAAAATCAGAATCGAGCGAGCAAGTCAAATTTTCATTTGAGGTAGATTTGAATGGTACAAATGAATGGACCTTCTTGAAAAGCGTTACATTAAACCCAAACAGTTCCATAAATCTAGTATTGAATGATGAAGAGAAAGGAGAGTGGGTAAGGGTTGTAACAGACAAAGACACAAAAGCAAGTGTTGTCTTCTCATATGGAGAAAACAGCAGAACACAAGCTAAATCTGACAACATATTTGATGGATTAGCGAATATACACCAATCTAAACACATCGGTGGCATTCTTTATTCATTAGGAGATAACAGAAGGGTATTAGGCGTGTTGGCGAATAATGAAAAAGGAGAAACGGGATATTATGAAGTAGATGAGAATATGAATATGATTCGTAAAGACGACCCGGAAACGGCAAAGTTTATCAAGCATAAGATGGCAATACCTAAGCAAGTTATTCAGATAGATGAAAGTTCAGTGTTAATTGTCGATGATTCAAAAAGAAGATGGAGATTACCACTTGGAGATAAAAGGTTTACTGAACCAACATTAAATGGCTCATTACGTGTTTGTCGTGAAGTAGTTACCGAACGAGATTTATTTAACTGCATGGGCACATTCTATGAATTGCCGGCTGAAAATGCCGACGGTTTTGCAAAGATTCGTCCAATTTCTTCGCATAATTTCAGAATCAATGATTATGCATCTTATCGGGGCTTGTTAGTAATGACAGGGATAAATCCATCAAAAGCAAGCAGGAATGACCATATCATTTCTTCTGCCGATAAAAAAGCAGCTATTTGGGTTGGTGCAATTGACGATTTATGGAAATTAGGTAAACCGGTTGGCACAGGAGGCCCTTGGTTCAATACTCAGGTTCAGCCCGGAATTCCATCTGATCCCTATTTATTTGGTTTTTATGACCAACGCGGTATGACCCTCTCCCATATTTCTTCTTCAGCCGTAACTTTTTCAATCGAACTAGATCCTTCGGGTGATGGTGCTTGGTTTCATTATAAAGATATCAATGTACAACCGGGTGAAAAAACTCAATATACATTTCCATCCTCAGTGAATGCACGATGGATTAGGGTGAAAGCCAATCAAAGTACTACTGCCACCTGTTGGTTTGATTACAAATAAATTATTGACATATAATGAGAAAGAATATAGTAATATTAGTGGTTTGCTTTCCATTGATTCTTGTAGCAC
>Ga0116183_1001473_pt1 | contig 26687 bp, 23 predicted proteins | sample AD_UKC078_MetaG_FD_89753 | JGI IMG/M metagenome (GOLD analysis project Ga0116183, IMG submission 89753) | Active sludge microbial communities of municipal wastewater-treating anaerobic digesters from USA - AD_UKC078_MetaG | ecosystem: Engineered > Bioreactor > Anaerobic > Digestate | place: USA...
ATGGCATTTTACATAATGGTTGTCATCAATTTTTGTAAATTCCGGTTTTTCTTTGAAACATCTTTCAAAAGCATGCCGGCAACGTGTATTGAATGGGCATCCGACAGGTGGGTTAACTGGATCAGGAAGCTCTCCTTCAATAATTATTCTTTCTTTTTTATTTTGTTCTAATGTGGGAACTGCCGAAAAAAGAGCGGTTGTATATGGATGAAGCGGGGCAGTATATATTCTTTCTGCCTGCCCGTATTCAACAAACTCTCCGAGGTACATTATGGCTATTCTGGTACTTATGTAGTGAACCACGTTAAGGTTATGTGAGATGAAAATATATGTAAGGTTGTAATTTTTCTGTAGGTCTGTCATCAGATTGAGAATCTGCGCCTGAACCGATACGTCAAGAGCTGAAACGGGTTCATCGGCAATTATCAGCTCAGGTTCAAGTATAAGCGAGCTTATTATACATATCCGTTGTCTCTGACCTCCGGAAAGTTCACTTGGATATCTGTTAAGATAAGAGGTGTTAAAGCCTGCAAGTTCCATAAGTTCAGAAACTTTGTCCATTCTCTTTTTTTTGTCTTTCATCCCGTGTATTATAAGCGGTTCTTCAAGAATCCAGCCTATTTTTTTCCGTGGGTTGAGTGAGCCGTAAGGATCTTGAAAAATTATTTGTATTTTTTTTCTCAGTTCTTTGAGTATTCTGCCGTCAACAAAGGATATATCCTGACCGTTAAATATTATTCTGCCGGATGTGGGTTTGTAAAGATGCATAAGTGTCTGACCGAGAGTTGACTTTCCACAGCCACTCTCTCCGACTATGCCGAATATTTCTCCCTTCTGTACTGAAAAGCTTACATCATTAACGGCTTTAAGATACTTTATCTGGGAAAATATGTTGTTTCTTCTCAATGGAAAGTATTTTTTGAGATTTCTGACTTCAAGAATCGGTTTTTCCATTTTTTTCCTCCGCGTAAAAGCATCTTGTAAGATGTTCAGGTTCATACTCTCTTAGTTCGGGAAGCTCTTTCCTGCATCTTTCAAGAGCATAAGAACAACGGTTGAAAAACGGGCATCCTTCAGAATTATCATAAATAGAGGGTACTTTGCCTTTTATGCTGAAAAGTGGATTTCCTTTTTTTTCGGGAGCCGGAATACATTTAAGAAGAGCCTGGGTATATGGATGAATGGGATTTGAAAATATTCTTTCTATACAGGATTTTTCTACTATATATCCGGCATACATCACTATAACCTGACTGCACATTTCTTTTATTACTCCGAAATCATGTGATATGAAGAGTATTGAACTGTTGGTTTCCAGGTTGATCTTTTTCAGTAGCTCAAGTATCTGTGCCTGAACGGTAACATCAAGCGCTGTCGTTGGTTCATCTGCGATTATAAGATCCGGATTGCAGGCTATTGCTATACATATCACTACTCTTTGGCGCATACCTCCGGAAAGTTCATGCGGATATTTTTTATATAGGTTACATACATCTGCAAAGCCTACACTTTTCATTATTTCGTATACTTTTTGCTTAGCCTGTAACTTATCTATCGGCATATTTATAAGAAGGGTTTCCCTTATCTGATCTCCAACTTTCATAAGAGGGTTCAAAGAGGTCATCGGCTCCTGGAAGATCATAGATATACTTTTACCGCGGGTACTCCTTCGTTCTTCTTTGTTTTTTGACAGAAGGTTCATACCTTTGAAGTTGATCTGTCCGCTTATGACAGCATCACCTGGCGTAAGTCCTATTATCGAAAGTCCTGTGAGGGTTTTCCCGCAACCGCTTTCACCCACCAGTCCTACAATTTCGCCTTTATGTATGTCAAAGTCAACCGACTTTACAGCAAAAAACTGTTCATCCTTTTTCTTAAAGCTTATGCTTAAATCTTTTATCTCAAATAGTTTTTCATTCATATGACACCTTATTTTAGGCTTTCTAGATCCTGAAGTCCGTCTCCAAGAAAATTAAATCCCAGGACAAGAAGGGTTATAAATACTCCGGGGGCTATTGCATACCATGGAGCTATGCTTATAAATACCTGCGATTCATTAAGCATTCTTCCCCAGCTGGGATACGGAGGCTGAACTCCCAGACCGAGATAGCTTAATCCGGCCTCAGAAAGAACTGCCCGTGCAAATCCGAGGGTAGATGACACTATAATGGGAGAGGTCACGTTCGGAAGAATATGAAAAAATATGATCCTAAGAGGAGAGGCTCCCTTTGCCTTAGCACTTTTTACATATTCAAACTCTTTATGCTGCAGGTAACTGCTTCTTGTAACTCTGGCAAAAGATGGAATAGACATTATTCCTATTGCTGTTATGGTATTTTTGATACCTACCCCGAAAATTGCCACAAACATTAGTGCAAAAAGTATTCCGGGAAATGCAAGCATGGCATCCATTATTCTCATTGTTATTTCATCAAAAATCCCGCCTATATATCCACTAAGTGCTCCTATAAGCACTCCAAAAAACAATCCGATGAAAACGGCGAGTGCTCCCACAAAAAAAGCGGTCTGTGATCCGATCATAACTCTTGATAGTATATCACGCCCAAAGTTGTCAGTTCCAAAGAAATGTTTAGGAGAAGGCGGACTGAATCTTTCTTTAATGTTCATCTGTGTAACTGGATACGGAGTATAGAAAATACTTACCGTCATCATAGCCAGAAGAAATATGAGTATGACTGCCCCGATTGTTATGTTGGTTTTTTTCATGCTTCACCTAGTTGAATCTTATACGCGGATCAATTATCGTATAAAAAATATCAATAATAAAATTTATTATTACTATCATCACCGATATGTATACTATTATGCCCTGAACAAGCGGAAGATCTCTTGTAGTAATGGCATTTATAAGTAACCGTCCGATGCCGGGAAGAGAAAATACCTGTTCTATTATTATACTTCCTCCCAGAATAGTTGCGGTAATCATACCAAGTATGGTTATTACAGGAATTATTGCATTCTTTAGTATATGTCTTGAAAGAACCTGCGACGTTGAGAGTCCTTTGGAGTATGCAGTCTTGACATACTCCTTTTTCATCTCATCCAGAACCATATTTTTCATGTATCTTATAACTGTCGCTATATTGGGTATCGCTATGGATATCGCCGGAAGAGTGAGCGATTTTATGCACAGCAAAGGATTTTCACTCCAGGATACATAGCCGCTTACTGAAAACCATTTTAGAACTATACCAAAAAGAAACATAAGCAGTATGCCTGTCCAAAACGACGGAACTGCCATACCTATCTGTGAAATAAAGGATATAAACAGTCCTGGTATCTTGTTGTTATATCTGGCACTTATTATTCCAAGGGGAACTCCCACAAAAATTATTAACAAAAGTGAGATAAGTGCAAGAATGAAAGTAACTGAAATTCTGCTGAGGATAAGATCAGAAACAGGGACAGAGTATCTGAACGACTGTCCCATATTACCTGTAAAAACACCTTTAAGCCAGATAAAATACCTTGTGGCCAAGGGTTTATTAAGATTTAATTCTTCCTTCAGAGCCTCTATCTGTGCCTGGTCTGCATCTACTCCAAGTCTTGACAAAACCGGATCACCCGGAATAATCTGAAAAGATACGAAAGTAATTACAGTGACTGCAAGTATTGTAATAATCATGGAAAATCCTTTTTTCAGATAAAAATACATTTAAAATCTCCTATTTGGCAGTATATATAACCGACATATCCTGTATATAAAGAGGATATACAGTATATCCTTTAATCTCCTTTTTCATGGCATTTATAAAGTTGGGATCCATTATGTAAACAGCAACTGCATCTTGGGTAAGAATTTCCTGTGCCTGCTTGTAAAGTTCTGTAGCTTTTTCATCGTCTGTTTCTTTTACTGCCTGCTTTATTATCTCATCATACAAAGGATTTGAATAGTTATAGAAGTTTCTTGAAAAGTCCGATACATATCTCTTGAGTATATCGTATGCACTTAGCTTACCTGTAAGTCCGATTATTGTGGATTCATACTTTCTGTTGGCATATACCCGTTCAAGCCATACTCCCCATTCTACCTGTTCTATTTCTGCTATTATTCCAATTTTTTTGAGTTGCTCTACAATAACCTGAGCGGTATCAACATGGAACTTATAGTTTGAAGGAACTGTTATGGTTGTCTTAAATCCGTTTGGATAACCTGCCTGTCTGAGAAGCTCCTTTGCTTTTGCTATGTCTTTCTGGTAGTAATTCTCTAGTCCCTGGCGATAGTATTTTTTCATAACAGGGCTCATATTGGAACCGAGCTTGGTACCATATCCCAATGCAACTGCATCTATTATTTCATCCTTGTCTACAGCATAGTTTATAGCTTGTCTCACCCTCACATCGGAAAAGTATTTGTTCTGATGATTGAGCGCTAGTAGCTGAACCATATTCTGTTCGGACTTTATTACCTGAAAGTTGTCAGAAAGAAGATCAAGCTGAAGTACATCTATTCTGGGAGACATGTCTATTTCACCAGAAAGCAATGCCAGTAAGGCAGCCTGGTCATCCGTTATTATCCTGAACTCTACTTCATCTATCGTGGGAACACCTTTTTTCCAATAATCAGAGAATTTTTGGATGACTACTCTCTGTCCGGGAAGATATTCCTTAAATTTAAAAGGACCTGTGCCTATAGGATTTTTATTCGGATCGACATTATTTTTGGGAATTATAGCAACAGTGAAGTTGGTTATAAAGGATGTGTTCAGTTCTTTCATACTGACCACAACCGTTTCTTTATCCGTAGCCTTTACATCTTTTATAAAGCTGCTGAAAGTAGAAGAAAGAGGTTTTTCGTTGTTTGCGCCGCGCAGCCTGTCAAGAGAGTAGATTATATCATCAACAGTCACAAGTGCTCCGTTGTGGAATTTTATTCCTTTTCTGAGCTTGAAAGTATACACAAGTCCGTCAGGAGAAACACTGTATCTTTCCGCAACAGCAGGCACTACATTTCCGTTGGAATCTGCCTTCAAAAGCCCTTCAAAAACATTGAACATCATTTCTTCGGTTCCTGAGGCAGCGGCTTTGTGGGGATCAAGAAAGTCAGGATCCTGAGGAACTCTTACCACTACTTTGGCTGAAAATATAAAAACAGGAAGCATTATCATAATAACTACTAATAGAAGTCTTATTTTTTTCATATGATCCCTCCTAATAAAGAATTTATATATCTAAATATCTTATATTCTCTGCAAGAATGACAGGCCCATTATACTTTTCACGTGCCTGTACAGCCAGAACCTTATGATCTCCGTAATGCGGAAGATGAGTAAGAACTAATCTGCCTGCTCTGCATTTTGCTGCTAGCAGTCCGCATTCACCGGCTGTCATGTGACCTTTAACAACATTGTAAAATTCATTGTATAATGAACTCTCACACAGAAGGACATCGCAATCTCCCGCAAAGTCAACCAGTTCGTCACACCACTGTGTATCAGAAGTATAAACCAATGAGCGTTGACCGCTTAAAACTTTTACAGCATAAGCGCTTTTAACATGGCTGTTCTTGAGAAACGAGACATGAATTGAATCTATATCCAACGTGTTAAGAGAATTGATTTCAAAAGCAACAGATGCCTGTTCATACTTCATTTTTTCAAAGTACTCATCATCGGCAGGAGCATATATTCTTAACGGTTCTTTTCTCCTTCCCAGCTGCATTGCCACAAGACTAAGATGCTGTATGCAGAAAATATCCGAAAAATGATCTGCATGAAAATGCGTTATGATAATGTGATTTATTCTGTTTGGGTCAATATACTCATATATTTTTGTCAGCACTCCACTGCCACAGTCCAGAAGAACAGATGTTTCATTCTGTGTAATCAGATATCCCGAGCATGGTTTACCATTGCCGGGATAAGCTCCGCAACAGCCTATTATATCCAGCCTCATTAATATCAGTCCGCCTATAGTTAAGCATGTAGCACTTCATTATTTTCTGTCTATATTATATACTATTCTTTTTTTTATAACTTTAACATATATTAAGATTTATTTCATCTGACGGGGCATTATACCCAAAACATCGTATATGCTTGTGCCCATTATTTTCTCAAAATATGTTTTTATTTCAAATATCTTCTTCCATTTTGGAATAGTAAGTTCATTAAATCCATATCTCATGGCTACATCAACGAGTCTCTGTTCAATTATGCAAAGCCCGTCCGCAAGTGCAAGACAGTCGCAAAGCTGTATCAAAAGATCGTAATCGTCGTACTGTACATTTTCAATATAAGTACGTATAAAATCAAGCTCAGCATCAGTACAGTCGTACTCTCCAAGATAAGTGTTCAAATTTTTAAGAGCAAAGGAATGCGTCATAGATATTTTGGCTGTTCCATCGTATTCAAGTGACATCATATACTCATACCCGCAGATTATGTGATGAAGATTCCTAACTCCCTCGCGTCTTCCTATATCATGCAAAAGACCTGCTGTATATGCTTTTTCCCGGTCAAGCCCTTTTATGTGTCGGGCTATTTTCTCAGCGGCATAGGCTGTGTTTTTTGAATGCTCGATCCACTTTCCCGGATTCATTTCTGAAGCCTGATTGAGTATATCGTGAGCGGTTTTTCTATCTGGTGTTTTCATTTATGTTTTCCTCCGGGTATATTTTATGGTTTTTATAGTGATATTATAACTTGACTTTTGCTATAATTTACATGTAGCGGAACTTTTATCTGTATAAATTTTTTATGGGAAAATATATATTATTTTAAGGGAGGGATTTTTATCCGGTTTAATATCGAACAACTGCGTAAATTTGTCAGCAACGGGATTTTTGATGAATATGACGAGGAAACAGACCAGCAAAAAAAGATACCTCAGCCGCCTTTGGAAAAGCCTTATCCGCAGGAAAGCAGGCTCTTTGACCTTGTTTCTCCGCAAGAGTTCAAGGTTCCGAGTCTTTCACTGACTGAGCTGCTGAAAAACAGAAAAAGCAGAAGAGCTTTTAAGAACACTCCTTTGTCTTTAAATGAGCTTTCATTTCTTCTGTGGAGTACTCAGGGTATAAAAGAGATCATAAGAAACGGATACGCATCTTTGAGAACAGTTCCTTCGGCAGGCGCAAGGCATGCTTTTGAAACATACCTTTATATTAGAAATGTTGAAGGCTTTGAAGAAGGTGTTTACAGATATCTTCCGATAGAGCATAAGCTGTTTCTTTCTTATACTCAGCCTGATCTTTCGCAAAAAATAATCGAAGGTTGCTATGGTCAGCATATGGCAGGCGAATCTGCAGTTACTTTTATCTGGAGCGTTATTCCATACAGAATGGAATGGAGATATGCCGAAAGCTCTTACAAACTGCTTCTTCTGGATGCCGGACACGTCTGTCAGAATCTTTATCTGGCATGTGAAAATATAACCTGCGGAACATGTGCCATAGGCGCCTACTCTCAAAAGCTTATGGATAATTTTATAAAAGCTGACGGAAAAGAAGAATTTGTAATATACATGGCTCCGGTTGGAAAGTATTAAAAAAGCTGAGAGAGGTTAACCTCTCTCAGCTTTTTATCTTCTTCATGTTTATCCATAAAGCATCGTATGAAATTATTGGATTATTGGGATTTCTTATATCCAGAATGAAAAAACCGTTTTCTCCGTCTGCCACATATGCGTAATTCGATTTCACAAATATACTTGAGGCAAATCCTCCTGTTTTTACAGAAGTAACATAAAATGGCTTTTTTGGATCCCTTATATTGAATATTTTTATTCCGTCTTCACCACAGGCCAGCAAGGCATAGTTGTTGTATATTTCAAGATCCTGAACTCCTATAGTGTACTTTTTTCCTATATTATCTTCATAATCAGCGCTGCCTATAACCTTCATAGTTCTCATATCAAAAATATCCAAAACAGTAAAGGTTTTCATCCGTTCATAACCTTGTATATCTGTAAGTCCCATATATAGATAATAGCGATCGAAGTATGGAGAGCTTACGGGACTTACCCATCCTATTCCTATATCCTGAAATCTTTTAATACATAAAGGTTTTTCTACTTCTGATATATCAAATATTTTTATGAAGCCTGACTTTATTCCGCCTGAGTTGGTTCTGTAACCTGAAAGTATAAGATACTTGTCGCTTATCCTTATATTTTTTATGATCTCTCCGTTATTCACTTCACTTATATCAGTAATGCTGGAAATCTGTTTTATGTTTTCAGGGTCGGATACATTGTATACCTTTACAGTATTGCCTTGTGACATAAACAACATGTCTGCTTTTAAATAAATACTATTTTTCAATGTTGCTTCAGCAACATTTCCAAGTTTTTTTGGAGTAAGCGGGTCGGACAGATCGTATATACTTATTCCGGATCTGTCAAGCATAGCATAAAGCCTCTTCCCTTCAAGAAAAAGTGCCTCAAAGCTGCCTGTGCAATCAATTGTTTTTACATACTTCGATTTTTTAACGTTTGATACATCGTATATTTTGATTCCTTTATTAGAATCAGCTATATAAGCGTATTTACCGTATACAACGATATCTTTTGCCTCTCCGTTTATAAATGAAAAATCCTGTTTTATTATTGATGGTGAATAAATATCTGAAATATCCAGCACAACAAGTCCATCTTCACGGTCCAAATCTGAATTTATAAGAAGCAAAAGAATATTATCACTGATGTGAAAAGCTTTTATATCATCGGAGTACAGCTTTGTAAGATAGTTTACTCCACTTTCATAATTTACCTTGAACATATATAATCCTTGCTCCTTGCAAAGAACGAAAAGTCTGTCACCATCCACGGCAAGCTCCGAAAAATCCCTTGGAAAACTGTACTTGCTTTTGAAAAGCAGCTTTTTAGGATCAGTCACGTCAAAGATATATATAGCGCTGTTTATTTCCCCGGCAAAAAGCATATTATTATTGTAAAAAAGCTTTGAAGAATTAATTTTATAACGGCTGACCAATTTATATGTATCTTCGTATGCTTGAATTACCTTGAGACCTTCACGTCCATCTGAAAGATATATGTAATCACCGTTTACCACATAAGAGGAAACATAGTCCTCTTCAAATATTTCATATAAAAACTTCATGTTCCTAGGGTCTTTTATGTCTATAACTGCAATTCCGCTTTTATCAAGAATACTGTCATAATAGTCTATGTAAGCTTTTTCTGTTGAAATCTCTATTTTTCTAAGAACATCGGCAAAATTCAATTTTCCTATAATCCTGGGTTTAAGAACATTAGAAATATCAATGCAGATAACTCCGACGTTATCCGCAATAGCGTATACAACCTTTTCTCCCGGCACAAGATCTTTTACATATCCTCCAAGGTTGAATGTACTCACAACCTTCATCTGTGAGATATCTGAAGCATCATATATAATCATCCCCTCGGGACCTGCAGGTGTATATACATACTTAACGTCACCGGCATAAAGGAATTGACACATAAAAACCAGAACAATCATTATGGGTATATGATTTTTATTCATTTTTTCCATCACCTTCATTTTCCCCTTATACTATATATTAATTTAAAACTTTGAAGGGTTTATTAAATTTGCTATAATTATAATGACCATCGGAAAATCATTGTTTTAAAAATATTAGAAAGGGACGTGGGCAAAATGAAAAAAAACTTTTTTTCTGCTGTTACTTATCTCCACCGCTCTATTTTTTTCTTCGTGTGACATGTTGATTAACGTTATAAAAAAGCCAGAAGAAGAAAACTTTAAGGGTCTTACCAAGACCCAGGAGGAAAAGCTTGTCAGATATGCTTATACAGCATACAATAAAGGATATAATTATACTTTTGAGCAGATAAAAGGATTCGCCGATAATCCTTCCTACATAGCTGACGATAATGTACTGGCTTTTTATAAGTACCTTAATGGTGAAGTGACCTTAGACAGTATAAAAACACGTTCTGAAGACAGAGCAGAAGACAAGTATGATTCCAGGGTAGCTGATTACATAAAAGAGATTTATTCAAAACTTTCAGGTTCTCTGTCAAACCAAAACAGTGACGGTATTTTCAATAAATTTGACGATGAGGTTCCTGTAAAGGCAAACGAATACAGAACTGACCACAAAAATGATTTTAATCCGCCTTTAATTCCTTTTTCAAACCGTACCTTCCTTGTGACCAGAGTAAAGGATCTTCTTGACTACTATAAAACAAGCCCTACATTTTTCAAAACACATTTTGCAAAGGTATTTACCGAATCTGTTGATACCTTCGATACCCAAAAGTATTCAGAAATGCTTGTGGATCTTTCTTATGCGTATATAGGTTCGAACCTTTCCTTTACAAGCAGTATAGACAATTCTTTTTTCCGTTCAAGCGTAATTATAAAGGATATACCGGTCGAAATGGTTCTTGCTTTTTTTGTTCAGGAATCAAGGCTTCTTCCGGGATCCTTCAGAGCGGAAATTTCATCCAACAAAAATATATATGCTGTTTCATTCGGACTTGCACATACTCTTATCGATGCCGATTTTCTTGAAATAGCAGCGGCTCATGACGATATCGGAAATAATGATGCAGGTGGACGTAACTTTGATATTATATCCAGCCGTTATCTTGGCAATACAGCTAAGCAGAAGACGTACTTCAGTGACTACGACCTGTTAACCGTAAGGGGATCACTGCTTTATTCTTCGATATTCATGCAGTTGCTTTACCAGAAGCTTATCACTTATAAAGATAGTTTTTAATCTGTTCGGAGGTGTTTTTTGAAAAAGTTTTGGTTTTTTGCAGCTATATTTTTGGCATCCTTCACCCTTGTTTTTTCAAATGATGCGGAAAATCAGGTGATAAGTTTCAGAGATCCCAGGGCTATATTTTCACATCCGACTGAAAGGGATAATTTCATACGATACATGGCCGTAATGTATAATAAAGGTTATAATCTTTCTTTTGAATCGGTAAAATCAATTTCGGAAGGGGCAGGTTATACCTACGATGACTTTGTTCTCTCATACTATAAGTACTTTATAGGTGAACTTAATCTTGTTCAGGTTAAAGATCTGAAAACTTATGTCAGTGTAAGTACGGTTACAGCTGTAGCTACTCCTACAGCCGTTTCAAAGCCTGTAGAAACCAAACCTGTGGAAAAGCAACCAGAAGTTTTAAATTACAGGGATGATGTGAAAGAATATGTTAGCAGGATATTTGAATCTTTTACTGATGCCCGTTCAAACTGCAAATCCAGTGGCATGCTTGATTATTTTGACGAGATGGTTCCTGTAGATAATACTTATTACAGAGAGTTGTATAAGCTTAAGTATAACCCTATTCTTAGAGATGATTATCCTGAACGTACCGATTTGGTTTTCAGAATGAATAAGCTTATGGATTATTATTTTGAGTTAAGTGCCTCTTCTTTTAAGAGTTGGTTTGCTTATATTTTTCCGAATAAAGAATTTACCAAGCAGGATATAAACGCTTATTCAAAATATCTCGTGGATGTTGCTTATGCTTACAGTAATAGTTTTTTGACTTTTTACAGTCCGGTTGTTCCTATGGAAAGTTTTTTTAAGCAGAAGGTTATTGTTTATGATGTTCCTCCAGAGCTCATACTTGCTTTTCTTGTTGCAGAGTCGAGACTTGCACCTTTTTCTTTTCGTGTGGAGCAGAAAGGTAATTATGCCTATGCTGTTTCCATGGGTTTATCACATATTCTTATAGATGCTGATCTTTTAGATATTGATTATCCTGAGTTTGGTAATAAGAATGTTGATAGGTATACTTTTGATTTTTTATCTTCTTACTATCTTGGAAATACCTTTGGAAAAGAGGACATATTCAGTGATATGGATCTGCTTACTGTAAGAGGTTCCTCGCTTTATTGTTCGATAATGCTTGAACTTATTTATCAGAGACTTTATGATTATTATTATGGTGTTTACTTTCTTGGTCAGTAAGTTTATTCTGTTTATGTATATATAAGAAGAAGCAGATGATGCAGTGATGTTCATTGTCGAAAAGCAACTAAAACGCATTTTCAAAAAGGATTTTAAACGTTGGTAACTTATGAACTGAAAAATTTTTTATCAACATCATGTTGATAGTTGATAAAAAAATTAAAAAGGGATGTTGAATGTTTTTGAATGTTCAAAAGTTATAAACGGTTTTTAGTAACTTAAGGTTGCTATTTGAGTTATCGACAGTTCATGTTGATAAGTAGTTGATAGTAATGTTGATAAGTTTTTTATTATGACTTAAACTGTTTATTTATGATGCTTATATACTATGAACATATGTTGATGTTGGTTGTTAAAAAGATTGTTGATTGTTTATAAAAAAAATACACTTCTGCCACACTTTTCTAAGACCTGCTTAAGGAAAAAGCTTTATTATGAATGTAAGCACAATTAGAAGAGAGGTGGAAAATATGTACAGATATATAGGATATACAGGTGGTATGACAGGAATAGGTATGTTTTTTGTAGTGGTAGCAGTTGTTTTACTGGTTGTAATACTTTCAGTCATTCTTTATAAAGTTCTTGCAAATAAGAGTTCAAAAAATGAAAAACATGAAGTACCAACGAAGGAAGAAGATATAGCGATTGAGCTTTTAAGACAGGAGTATGCAAAAGGCAGCATAAATGAAGAAGAGTATGTAAAAAGGAAGACATTTCTTATAAACAACTAAGTATCCGGCGGACTTTGCCGGATATTTTTTGATAAAACCGTTACTTTAATATATGCAGATAGATAATAAAAAAGATATAAAATAACATTTGAAAAAGTTAATACTTGCTTTTCGGTGCTGTTTTCACACAGCTTAATAGGGAATCCGGTCAAATGCCGGAGCGGTCCCGCCACTGTAAGAAGGAGTCAGAATGCAGTAAGCCACTGTTTTACGGGAAGGCGCATTCAGATGATGATTTCAAGCCAGGAGACCTGCCGGAAAGAACAAAACCACTATGACTTACGAGGATAAGGAGGTTTTAAAGGTGAGCTGTAAAAGTATTTTTTATATATGCTCTTCTTAAAACCCTTTTTCAAAAGAAAAAGGGTTTTAACATTTTATGTGTGTTGAATGAATGCTTAAGTTTTTTATTAAAACACTCTTTAAAAATCAAAGGAGAGCTAATAATGATAAAACAGTTGATAAAAAACAGTTTTGTTATGTCAAAGGTGATGTCGGCTTATGAGGCGGCATTAATGATAAAAGACGGAATGACAGTTGCGACCAGCGGTTTTACCCCCAGTGGCTATCCTAAAGAAGTTCCCAAAGCACTTGCAGATATTGTGGAAAGTACAGGAAAAAAAATAAAGCTTACTCTTTTAACAGGGGCATCGGTAGGAGAGGAAATAGACGGCAGATGGACTCAGGCAGGAATAATATGTAAAAGAATGCCTTATCAGACCAACAACCTTTTAAGAAATTCAATAAACAGGGGAGAATGTGAGTTTTCAGATATACATTTGAGTAACTTTGCCCAGAATATAAGGTATGGATTTTATGGAGAAATTGATATTGCCATAATTGAAGCTGTTGGAATAACCGAAGAAGGCTTTATTATTCCGTCAACTTCAGTTGGTGCGAGCCCTGTTTATGTGCAAAAAGCAAGGAAAGTGATTGTAGAGATAAACACATCTCTTAGTAAACAATTGGAAGGTTTTGCCGATGTTTATATGCCTGATGATCCTCCGCACAGACTTCCTATTCCTTTATTCAGTGCCCAGCAGAGAATAGGAACAAAGTATATTCCATGCAATAAAGAGAAAATAGCAGCCGTTGTTATTTCAGAGATACAAGATAAGCATACTGTTTTTTCAGAGTGTGATGACACAGCATTAAAAATTTCCAATCATCTATTGAATTTTCTTCATAACGAAATAATAATGAACAGAGTCCCAAAAACTCTGCTGCCTTTACAGTCCGGAGTGGGAAATATAGCTAATGCTGTACTTTCCGGTATAGAAAAAAGTAATTTTTCAAATATCTCCTTTTATACGGAAGTAATACAGGATTCGATGCTAAAGCTTATTAAAAAAGGTAAAGCTGTATTTGCATCAGGAACAGCTCTTACACTTTCGACTGACTGTTTCAAAGAGTTTGAAAATAATATTTCATTTTTTAAGGAAAGAGTGGTTTTAAGACCGCAGGAAATAAGCAACAGTCCTGAAATAATAAGAAGACTTGGGGTTATAGCTATTAATACTGCGATAGAGGCTGACATATACGGTAATATAAACTCCACCAATCTTTTCGGAACACGTATGATGAACGGAATAGGAGGATCAGGAGATTTTGCACGAAATGCATATCTTTCTATTTTTACCATGCCCTCGGCCGCCAAAAACGGGGATATATCTTCCATAGTCCCTATGGTATCACATCATGACCATACAGAACATGATGTGATGATTTTGATTACAGAAAATGGCGTGGCCGATCTTAGGGGGCTTTCACCCAAGCAAAGGGCTATGGCTATAATAAACAATTGTTCTCATCCGTATTATAGACCTATGTTAAAAGACTATTTTTTAAGGTCACAGAAGTCCGGATCACTGCATACTCCACATAGGCTTGAAGAAGCTCTTTCGTGGCATGTAAGATTTCTCAGATACGGAACAATGAAAACCAATGCTGCGGACAGCGTTGTAGTAGGATAGAATACTTTAAAAAGATAAAATGGTCATAAAAAATGGAGTAAATAATAAAGCCCCGAAAATAAAATTCGGGGCCTTATTTAATTATAGACATATTATAGAATATCGTCAAAAGTTTTATTGAGAACCAAAGTAAACCAGCTTTTTTCATTTAACTTTAACCCGTTAAGTAGCCACTGCATTTCCATGGTATTGCGCATAAAACGAGCTCTTTTTATGAGATATTTAAGTTTCGGATATACCTCTGACATCATAGAAATGAAGTTTTCACCGTAGTTGTACATCAGGACAGACAGGTCATATGCAGGATCACCTAAGCCAATGGTTCCAAGATCTATTATACCGGCTATTTTATTTTTGAGCTTGTCAAACTTAATATGGTATGGATTTATATCGCCGTTTATTACACACAAGTCGGAGTTGAAATCAAGCTCTTCATTTATAAGCGGAGCAAAAATATAGTTGATTTTTGAACGGGTGTACTGATTGGGAACTATAGGAAGAATAAAAGTCTGAACATCTTCATATAGCTTTATCCAATCTTCTTTTGAGCGGTATGAATCCGAAAACCATGGGCCTTCTATTTTCAACTCATTTATAGATTTGAGAAACAAAGCAAGCTCCCAGGCAAGATTTTTCTGCTCGGCAACGGGAAGTCTTTTTATTGATTCTGAACTCAAATCGGTTCCATGAATCATTTTGTAGGAACCAAAATCATTTTCAACAATATCAAACTCCGGAACATTAACCGAAGATATCCGGGCAATTTTTTTTGATAAGATAACCTCTCTTTTAAGATAGATTTCTCCCCATTCTTCACGCGGGAACTTAAACACCCTCTCATTATTAAGAAAGGCAATAAGATTTACGCTTCCTTCTTCATTAAAGATAATATCGCTTTCTTTTGACTGCGGGAAAAAATCGTGTATTCTTTTGTATGCATATGCTCTGTCAATCATTTTTTTCCCTCCTATAATTATATCTGTGGATACATAAATGATACTACATTTTATAAAATAATGCTATGTGTACAGCGATATATTAATTTTTTTTAAGTTTTTGCAACAAATAAAATCTATTGAAGCAATCAAAAGCCTTGAACTCTATCTTTCCTTTTTCTACAATTTTAAAGTCTTCCTTGATCCATCTTTCAAACTTTTCATCGGAAAGATTATGAAAGTAAAGACCGCTTTTTTCAAGGAAAAAATCATCTGAAAGTTCTTTTTCAAAAAAATCAATATTTTCTTTTAGTTTTTCTTTATCCATGTAATCATTAAGTTTTACAAAAAGTTTTCCTTCAGGCTTAAGTATCCGGTATATATTTTTAAGAACACATAGTGCATCATCCGGAAGAATATTGTCAATAATATTTGAAAGTATGGCACCTTCAAAGGAAGCATCTTGGATGCAGTTCAAAGCCTCCAGATTTCCCTGTATTACAGAAAACCCCGAAAGCTCTTTTTTTAAAATATAATCAACGGCAGTTCTGACAGCCTGGCTGCTTATGTCTATCCCTAATCCCTTTTTTACATTAAGATATGCACATCTTAGGAGGATGGAGGCATTTCCGCATCCGTAATCTATAATGTTTTGGGTATTGCCGCAAAGCCAGCCTATACAGCTATCCATTTTTTCAATTCCAAACGGTTTTGAAAGGTCTTTTAATTCTTCTTTTCCAAAAATATCATCCCAGAAGGCTTCTGTTTTTTCATACACTGTTGTCCACCTCTTTTTACTTTTTTTGTTCTGACCCAAAGAAACCGGCAAGCTGTTGATGGGTATTGATTTTGAATAGCAAAAAGACTTTCCACTGCCTGCATAGGATAATCAACAGGTGCGGAAAGCTTCTGTTTATAAAAAATAATCTGATTTAATTTTGAAGAACTTATCTGCATTTCTCCTCCAAATACTCATATATTAACTGTCAGTATGAACAGAACCATTGATAACAACGAAGCGAGCAGTCCGCTCAGAAAGTTGACCATGTTGTTATTCATGAATTTTATACCTTTTACAAGCTTGTTTTCACTTTCGGCAAAGAATCTCCTTTCGGTATATATCTTAAGTTTTTCGCAGTAATAAAGAGCCTGAACGGATGCCCCTAGAAGGCTGTCAATTATAGAGCCTATAAATCCTCCGAAAAAACATACGGTAAATACAAAGGCTATGTTTTTGAAAGTTATGACAGTCTCATACTTCAGAGCATATCCGACTGTAAAAATAAGAGATATAACCAAGGAGCCCAGTAAAGAAGCCAAAGTTCCCATAAGGCTTATTCCTCCGGACATTCCTTTTTTAATTCTTTTCCATGTAAGGATGGAGACAGGCTGATTTTTGCTCAGAACCCCCAACTCTGAAGCCCACGTGTCTGAGTTTGAGCTTGCCATTGAAACCGCAAAACCAAGCATAAAAACATGATTCTGGGTTATATAGTATAAAAAAGCTGTCAGAAATGCCGGGAGACCGTTGGCAATAACCTGAGAATAGTCTCGCTTTCCGGATTTTTCTGTAATAATTTCTGTATCTTTTTTTTCAGATTTTTTAAATTTGGTCAGAAGACTCGAGGATATAAAAAAAGCAATAAGTATGGCAAAAAAAAGAAAGCCGCCGAAAAAGTAGAGGCTTGAGCCAAGAGCCATTGCTCCGACAACGCCGCTTATGGTAAGTGATTTTTTTCTGTAAGCATAAAAAGAAATAATAAAACTTAAAACCAAACCAATAACAAAATTAAGCATGAGACACTCTCCTTCAGAAAGAAAGCAGATAATATAAGTAAGAGGTTATAAGCGGTACAGTAAGATTATCAAGACCAAATACGGAAAATAATTCTGTGAACATAGCTACCAAAGCAATTATGAAAGAGTAGACTAAAAAGTTCTGATCTGCGTGGATAAGCATTATTATAAGCGATACAATGAAAGAGAAAACAAACATTGCCGCACTTCCCTCAAGGCTTTTGGTGCTATCAATAATTTTAAAACTATGTTTTCCGTACTTGCTGCCTATTATGGCTGCAAAGCCATCTCCGTATCCCATAATCAGTATACCCATTGCACCGATGAAAGGGGAAGAACTTTTAGTAAAGGTCATAAGGGAAAGCACAAAAAGAGAAACTGCAAAATAAACCGTTCCAAGGTCTTTCTTTCCGGCACCTCGTTCCATAGATTTAAAAATATTCTTTTTGTAGGAAATGTAGTTAATGATAATGAAAAGTGCCGGGACAACTGCTGCCCAGATGTTACTGTCAAAAAACATCATAGCCAGAATCCACCAGTTTGATACACCTATATGCACAAACTTTCGGGAACCTTCCTTGGAAAGGATCTTCTTTTTTTCAAGCAATCCGGAAATGCCTATAATAAGAAAAACTAAAATTATAGAAGCCAAAATTCCGATAAAGTTCATACTCTTCTCTCCTCTCTTAAGAAAATGCTGCTTATAATGATCTTCTTTTCATCTTGAGTCACGTAATTTCTTGATCCAAAACAATCATAACCATTTTCTCTAACTTTATCAAGGATTTTTTGATATAAAAGAGCTGAGGCCAGTACCGGTTTTTTTGATTTTTCATCCAGATAGTCTACAGCAGATAAGAACTTAGCATAGTATTTTTCAGCAATTTTAGCTTCATAATCCCATAAATTTTTAAAATTTCTGTTTATTGTGCTTTTTGAAAGGTCATCAACGGAGTATTTGAACATTTTCATAACTTTAAGTGGCAGATAAACTCTTTTCATTGCAAAGTCCTCGCCGATGTCCCGCAGTATGTTGGTTATCTGCATAGCTTTTCCAAGATCTACAGCAAAAGGAGCTATTATTTTATGATTTTTAACGGCAATTATGGGAGCAAGCATCATACCTACTGTTCCGGCAACAAGATAACAATAATTTTCAAGCTGTTCCTGAGTTGGAAAGGCAGAAAAATTCTGATCCATACGCTGTCCGGATAACATATCGTAAAAAGGCTGTATACTGATTTCGTATCTATCAAAAACACTTCTTAAAGCCCGCCAGAGAGGGGAGTCTATGTAGTGTCCTTTTTCAAAGATTATTAACTCATCTTCAAACTTTTTAAGCGAATATCCGCTCTCGTTTTTATCAACTATATCATCTGCCTTTCTGCAAAAAGCATACACAGCATAGACAGCCTGGGCTTCCTTTTTTTCAAGCAGAGAAAAGGCTGTATGAAAGCTTTGGGAGTTTTGCTTTATTATGTTCTCACAAAAAAGGAAATCGTCATCCAGAGAAGTTTTCATAAAGATCCAGCATCCCTTCTAAGCTCTGCTGCTGCAAGCTTTGCGGATGTAAGTACTATGGGTACTCCTGCTCCGGGATGAACCGAGCTGCCGCAAAAATAAAGATTTTCAGTAGACATAAATTTGTTGTGAGGTCTGAAATAATTGCTTTGTCCAAGAGTGGGAGCCAGTCCGAATGTGGCGCCGTTATAAGCATTAAATCTTGATTCAAAATCGTTCAGAGTATATATTTTTTCATATTCGACAAGATTTTCTATATCTTTTAATCCGTCGATTTTTTTCATCTTGGAGAAGATAACTTTTTTGTACTCTGATATTTCTTCGTCTGTCCATCTCTTTTTTCTTACAGATAGGTCAGGAACCGGAACCAAAACATAAAGAGCTTCTTTGTCTTTGGGGGCAAGCGAGCTGTCAGCCTTTGTCGATGCGTATATATAGATTGAAGGATCTTTTGGGTCATTTCCCTGGAAGATATCGGATATATTTCTGTCAAAGTCATCAGCAAATATTATATTATGAACCTTCAGACCATCAATTTTCTTTTTTAAGCCAAGATACAGTAACACAACAGAACAGGAGTACTTCATGGAGTCTATTTTTTTATCCGTATACTTTCCCTTATAGGTACTTTGTCTTATGAGATTTTTCATTGCATAAGGGAAGTCTGCGTTGCAGACCACATAATCGCTTTTTATTTTCTGCCGGTCTGAAGAAACTCCGCAGGCTTTTCCGTTTTGAACAAGTACTTCTTCAACGGCGCAGTTGTAGTTTATCTTTCCGCCCAGCTCTTCAAAAAGTGATGCCATAGCTTTGGCCATGGTAAACATTCCGCCTTTTATGAACCATACCCCGTAGATGCTTTCAATCATAGGGATTATAGTATATATTGAAGGACCGTTATAGGGAGATATTCCTATGTACAGTGTCTGAAAGCTGAGAAGCTTTTGAAGACGTTCATCCTTAACGTATTTGGCAACTTCATTATGGGCTGTGTTAAAAGTTCTGAGTTTCAAAGCGTTGACAATAGTTTTTGGATTATAAAAATCCAATGGTCCACGGAAGGATCTTTCTATAAAATTCTCCTTTGCATTAAGATATCTGGAGTATGTTTTGGAAAGGTACTTGTAGTAACCTAAAGTTTCCTTCATGGAGATATTTTCAAGAAATGCGGTCAAATGAGCCATATCAGTTGAAACATCATACTTCTGGCCGTCGGAAAACTGTATTGAATATATAGGATCAAGCTGCTGCATAGGTATGTAGTCTTCGGGATTTTTCCCGGCATATTCAAAAACTTCTCTGTAAACCTCGGGCATCATAACTATGGTTGGTCCTACATCAAAAGTAAACCCGGCGGAACTTATCGTATTCATCTTTCCCCCCGGGAAACTGTCTTTTTCAAATATTTCAACATCATAACCGTCCTTCTGAAGTCTTATTGCACAAGAAAGACCAGCCACGCCGGCACCGACAACCGCAACTTTCTTCAACATGATCCCCCCCTTATTCTGGTTTCTATATAATATTATGTAGCAAAAATTAAAAAACGGAATCGCTTTTTTAAAATTTCCTTTAAATAAAGTGAATAATAAAACAAAATCTCCCATACGGGAGATTTTGGAAAAGAAAATTATTATAATTTTTTATCGTCGATACTGTCAAGATAACTTTCAATTACCTTGGAAACCGGCTCAAGACAACCGTTCTCGAAAGGGGATTTAAGGTTGGCAATTTCAAGCAGTCCGGTGAAAGGCTTTGATCCGCCGGCTCTGCAGAGTCTCACATAGTCCTGCCATGCTTTTTCCCTGTCCTGTCTGAACTTGCTCCAGAACTGAAAAGCACATACCTGGGCTAAAGTATAGTCTATATAATAGAAAGGATCTTTATATATATGTGCCTGTCTTTGCCAGAATCCTCCATTGACAAGATAACCGATAGCGTCATAATCTCTGTGGGGCAAATACTTTTTTTCAATTTCGGACCACTTTTCACGTCTTTGCTTTGGAGTTGCCTGAGGATTTTCATATACAAAGTGCTGGAACTCATCGACAGATACGCCGTAAGGGATAAAGGTCAAAGAGCTTGCAAGATGCATATATCTTGCTTTTTCAGCATTTTCAGAATAGAACAGTTCCCACCATGGCCATGTTATAAACTCCATGCTCATTGAATGTATTTCACATGCCTCAAGTGTAGGCCAGCCGTACTCCGGAATCTTGAAGTCCTTTGATGAGTATACCTGAAAAGCATGTCCCATCTCATGTGTAAGAACATCTACATCACCAGAAGTTCCGTTGAAATTGGAAAAGATAAACGGTGACTGATAATCGGGAATAAAGGTGCAGTATCCACCCGGAGCCTTTCCTTCTTTTGCAACCAGATCAAAAAGTTCATTTTCGATCATGAAATCAAAAAAATCTCCTGTTTCTCTGGAAAGTTCTCTATACATCTTCTGGGCTTTTTTCACGAGATCGTCATATGTTCCTATAGGTTTTGGATTACCGCCTTCAAAAGTAAAAGATTCATCGTAATAGAACAGATGATCTATTCCTATTCTGTCTTGCTGCTTGGAAAAGAGTTTGCAAGCCATAGGAACTATATATCTGCGGACTTGCTCCCTGTAATTTGCAACCATTGAAGGATTGTAATCTGTTCTTCCAAGCCTGTCGTAACCTAGCTGGACAAAGTTTTTATAGCCTAACTTTTTTGCTATGGTGTCTCTGACTTTCACAAGTTCGTCGTATATGCCGTCAAACTCTTCAAGATGTTCCTCAAACCATTTAAATTTGGCCTGTACAGCGCTTTTTCTGGTCTGCCTGTCGGCTGACTGCTCAAAAGGTGTCATCTGTGAAAGATTTCTTTCCTGACCTTCAAACATGATTTTTGCCGATCCAAGAAGCTTGGTATACTTTGAAGTAAGCTTGTTTTCACTCTGAAGGTCATTTATTATTTCCGGAGAAAAGGATTTCAGTGAAAGATCTGCGAGTGCAAAAAGCTGTTTTCCCCATTTTTCCTCCAGTTCTTTACGGAATTTTGATTTAACAAGTTCTTTGTAAAAACTGTTGTTGAGTTCTTCAAAAAGTGGTCCATTTTCATCAAAGAAATTCATTTCTTCTTCATAGAAGGGATCTTTGGTGTTTATGGTAGCGCGTACATTCACTAAAACCTGCATGGTCATGAAGCTTCTTCTCAGATCATTTATTTTTTCCATAAAACCGCTTTGTTCCTGGAAGGAACTGGCCTGTGAAAAGGACTTTATAAGCTGTTCAAACTTTGCTTTGGTGGAGTTGAAGTCCGGACGGACATACTTCATTTCACTGAATTTCATATTTATCCCCCTTTTTTTTGAATATAATGATATTCTATCATAAAAATTTTAATAATAAAAAAAAATTTATTGGACAATAAAAAAAACTATCAGTTTTCACTGATAGTTTATGGCTCCGGATGAGGGGCTCGAACCCCCGACCTAATGGTTAACAGCCATCCGCTCTACCGCTGAGCTAATCCGGAATATATAAGTAAGACATAAATTATTATAGCACCGGACACAACGATTTGCAAGAAAATTTTATGTTAAGTAATCTTTAAATATAGTAGTACCACATTATTCTGAAAAAGAGAAGTTAATCCGTTTATAAAGAGTATCCAGAAGGTCATAAGCATAAGCATCTTTATCTGATTTTAGGATTGAAAGAATCTGAAGAGTTATTTTTTCAAGGGTTTTAAGATTTTTTTCCTTGCTCAGGCGTAAAAGGTCTGTCAAAGCTTTTGTTACAAAAGTTTTTTTTGATGAGATATCTATACTCTGATACTCTTCAAACTGTTTTTTTATATATGACATAACTCCTTTTAAATCTGTATTGTAAGAGTTGAGTTCTCCAATCGTATCAAATCCCTGCATGGAAAATTTGGTAAAGTCTTTTTTAAGGTCGTAGTACCATATCTTTTCCATAGTAAGTGCCAAGGGTATTTTTAAACTTACCAGAGTACCGTTTTTTTTCTTTTGGAAGGAAACTGCTCCTCCGAGAATCTCTGTATAATCCTTGACAATGCTCAGACCAATGCCCAATCCTTCGGTTTTTCTTGTAAGTATGTTTCTGGTACTTGAAGAGAAGGATCCGCTAAGCCTATCTATATCCTCCTGATTTATTCCGCTTCCGCTGTCTTGTATCGAAAAATCAAAGAAAGATTCCTGAGCGTTGAACTCAAACCATATATCGCCGGTGTCTGTAAATTTTACAGCATTGTCTAAAAGCTCTTCCAGAATCCTTCTTAGTTTTTTGCTGTCGACAAAGATGGTTTTTTCATCGTAAGTAAAAGGAGTATGAATGAAGTGAAACGAAAGTCCTTTTTTGAAGCATAGGTTTTCGTATTTGGATGAGATTTCCAGTACCAGATTACCTGGATTGAAATCTTCAAGAAGCATAAACTTGTTTATAGAATTTTCTTCAAGATAGGATCTTTCTATCAGCCTGTCAAATTTTGCCAAAAGTTCTTTTGAACTGTCTATCATAACCCCCAGCATCTGCAGCTGCATTTTGTCTGAGAGCTTGCTTTTTAAATGCTCTGAAAAACCGATTATAGATTGCAGAGGGGTTTTTATTTCATGTGAAAGTATCTTTAGAATGTTGGTTTTAAAGCCTGCGGAATTTTTAATTCTTTCCTGTGAGTCTTGAAGTGCCTGTATAGAACGGTTGAAGTTTTCATAAAGCTGTTCAAACTCATCCAGTATAGTTTTGAACTCATCATTATTCATATAGGCTTGGGAAGGTTTTTTACCGTTTTTGATTTTTTGAAGGTAAGAAAGAATGTAGTCTATCGGCTGGCTGATGTCTTTTTTTATCTGATGTCTCAGAAAAAACAGAAAACCTGAGAATACCAAACCGAAAAAAATAATTCCAGCTACCAGATGAAGTATGAAAAAGTTCATACTCTCTGGCGGAAGTGTGTTTTCATGAAGATAACTTTTTATAACTGCAGCGGCAACAATATGAACTATGAAAAGTAATATAAGAGTATATATAATAAAGGTAGAAGTAATTTTTTTATTGATTTTTGAAGAAAATGAGCTTTTATTGTCTTTAATCATATATAATAACCCCCAAATAATAATGGATACTTTCCTCAGGAGGAAAAATGTTTCTTGAACGGATAGCTGATGTGCTTATATATATAGGGAAAAATCTTTCTTTTTACGGAGCTAGTGCAACAGAAATAGAGTACTACATATCAAAAATTTCTGATGCATACGATATAGATGTGAATATTGCAGCCATAGGTACGGTCATAACTCTGACTGTGGTTGACGATCATGGAAAATCAATAACAAGGATTGAAAGAGTAAGCTATTCGGAGATCAACTTTGAGAAGCTTTCTCTGTGGGAAAACATGATAAAGCGTGTAACAGAAGAAAAACCAACTATATTTACGCTGAAACAGTGGATAAAAGATATTGAAAAAAAGGAAAATTCACTCGGAATAAGCTTCTGGAAAAATATTATAGCAGTTTTCATTGCATCGTTCGGTTTTTGTTTTGTATTCCGCGGAAATTATAAAGATGCAATCGCCTCAGGTATTTCGGCACTTTTAGTTTACATGGCCACATATAAGATAACAAGCAAAATATTCAGAGACTTTCTTGCCGGATTGCTTGTATACTCTGTGATAAAATTAATATCAAAGATTGTGTCAATAAGCATATTTCCTAGCCTGGCAGGGGGTATCATGGTCTTTGTACCCGGTCTTCTCCTTACAAACGCTATTATGGAAATAGGCGATAGAAATCTGGTTTCTGGAAGTTCAAAACTCATGGAAGCCATATTCATGCTAGGGTCTTTGGTTCTTGGAGCCGCCATGGCTTCTGCACTTTGGGGATAAGGAGGAGATATGGATACGGAAATAATAACCAGAATTCTTATGGCTTTTTTGGCTACCGGAGGATTTTCTTTCTTATTTAAGACTCCAAAAGACTTTTACCTATTGCTTCTTTGACAGGGGGACTCGGTTGGGCAGCTTATGAGGTGATAAAACTATTCTATGGATTTGAAAGTGCTATAATACTTTCGTCAGCTGTTGTAGGATTTCTTTCACACATATTTGCCAAAATATTTAAAACCAATGTGCATCCTTTTATAACGGCGGGTATAGTACCGCTTGTTCCGGGAGCCTCCGCTTTTTTTGCCGTAAAAAGTTTTATCGACAAGAACCAGTCACAGGCTTCGAACTTCGCATACGAAACTTTTGTGTCTGCTTTTGGTATAGTAATAGGAATAGCAATTTCCTCGTATGTATCTAAAATACTGAATAAAAAAGATATTGACACAGAAAAAACAATCTGATATAATTTAACGGACAAAAAATAATACCGTGCCTTCATAGTTCAACGGATAGAACGGTGGATTCCTAATCCGCAGATAGGTGTTCGATTCACCTTGGGGGCACCATATCCTTAAGTGCAAAAGTGTCGGAATATTCCAGCACTTTTGCACTTATAATTATATTTTAGCATAATTTGTTCAGAACTTAAACTTACTTATAATACTAGCCAGTTCAGATGCAAGACTGTTGAGGGTTTCACTGTTGGAACTGACCTCTTGTGCGCTTTCTGACTGAAATCTTATGGAGGAAGTCATTTCATTAACCTGTTCGGTTATTTCTTTTGAAGCTTTAACGGAAGCATCTATTGATCCTGCTATTTCCTGTGATGAAGCACTCTGTTCCTGACTGTTTGCAGAGAGATTTTCTACCGAGGTACTTATCTGTTTTATGTTTTCTATTATCTGTCCGAACTCTTTTTCTATTTCAAAAGAGCTTTCAGATATTTCATATATGGTTTTTACTGTGCTTTGGGTTACTGCATCAACACCTTTTATTCCTGTCCTTATCAGTCCGAGAATACTTTCTATTTCTTGGGTAGTCCGCTTGCTTTCTTCAGCCAGCTTTCTTATTTCTTCAGCAACCACGGCAAAGCCTTTACCTGATTCGCCGGCTCTTGCTGCTTCTATCGCTGCATTAAGTGCAAGGAGGTTAGTCTGCTCTGCAATAGAACTTATCTTTCCTACAACATCTTCTATATTCTGTGACTTTGCTTCAACGTCCTTTACTGCATCAATGGTGTCCTTAGCCTGATCTCTTGCCTGACTTATTCTGTTCACAATGGTTTTAATGCTCTCCAATCCTTTTTTTGAAGCCTCGAATACCATGATCGAATTTTCAGATAGATTCTGTGCCAAACGCGAAACATTCTGAGCCGAAGAGGCTACTTCAGAAACTCCGTTATTTGCATCTTCAATAGATTCAGAGGTGGATTTAACGTTCAGAAGAATATTTTCGGCACCCTCTTGAAGTTCTTCGCTCGCCTTACCTGAGTTCATAGCAAGTTTTGAAAGATCCGAGGAGGAGGAGTTAATCTTTTCAGATGATGATTTTATATTGTTGAGGATTGAAAGAAGATTTTCGTGAAGATCTGAAAGACATGATGAGATTTTACCGATTTCGTCCTTTCTTTTAGTATACTGTTTTATTTCCTGTACACTCTTTTCAGAAAGATCGTATCCCGCAAGAGCTGATATGCAAGCTGTAAGCTTGTTTAGAGGATGTTTTAAAATTCTGTTGATGAAAAATACAAACACAAAGATAAGAACAAAAGAAATTATTGAGATATAGAAAATTATAGATAAGATACCTTTTCTGAGAGAATCATCAAGCTCTTTTGTAGGTACTCCGGCAAACCACATTCCTATTACTGAGCCCTGATCGTTTTTTAAAGGGATATACTTTGACTGAAAGCTTTCTCCCACTACCACAGCC
>Ga0116183_1001478_pt1 | contig 26639 bp, 22 predicted proteins | sample AD_UKC078_MetaG_FD_89753 | JGI IMG/M metagenome (GOLD analysis project Ga0116183, IMG submission 89753) | Active sludge microbial communities of municipal wastewater-treating anaerobic digesters from USA - AD_UKC078_MetaG | ecosystem: Engineered > Bioreactor > Anaerobic > Digestate | place: USA...
ATTGGCTGGTGGAAAAGATTGGATTCAGAAGCCCAAATCAGGCTTACAGCGACTTTTACAACGAGCAAAACAAGGGAACAGCATAACTCTTATCTTGTGTCCAAGGTACCGGGCGCGCTACACCCCGTTTACAAACCGTATCCTATACAACCCCGGCGGCAGCCGATTTTCCGCTCGTCCGGTGGAATCTAGTTTAGCATCTTAACAGTACACATGATCAAAATAGCAATTGCTGACCTGCAACATCTTCTGTGTATGCTTGGTTGTCATCAAATAACTCAAATGTTTGATAATTGTGCTGTTGCGCAATGCGATTGATTTCATCTTTTCCTTCCATAATCAAAAGCCTGCCAACCTCGCCAGATTCTCTACGTTGTTCAGGAGTTAGCCGCCCAGTTGTAACAAATATAGCGCTATCCACTCTTCGCGTAAAACATCCAGACAAAAATTTCAACCATTCCAATGTTGCAGGAGCGTTGTTAGGAGCATGAAACTTGACTTGAACTCCAATTTTAGCAAGGACGTGAGCGTTCAAATCAATGCTGTCACCAATAAAATCAAGTCCTCTCTCATTTGATTTATGTACTCCTTGATGGTACCAGAGATACTTTGGGTACATTTTCTTTAGTAGTTCAAGAATATATTTTTCAAATGCAATACCACGTGCTGAATTTGATAAAACACGCACTTCCGTGTTTTCATCTACATCTATGACAGTTTCTGTTTCTTCTTCTTGTGTATTTATAAGCTGTTTACCCGCCGATGTAATTTCCCATCCAGGATAATTTTTATCATACGGTCTTATATAACCGGCTTTGACCGCAACACTGTTTACAAAAAATCTAAGACTTGCTTTACCCTGCACAGACAATGTAAATCCTTTGGAGTTTAGCTCAATTTCCAGTGCTCTATAGATTTCATCTGTTGAAGCTTTGCCTCCTTTTTCCATAATGGCGCGCAGAGCGATTTTTATCTGATCATCTCCACTATACCCTGCTTCATTACCAGTAACTGCCCGTAGTTCCATCATTTATCTCCTTGGCTTACTATATTGATTCTGCACACTTCAAAAATGCTACCTAAACGCCCTTCAAATACCCCTGCAGCCATATCCGTCCCTCAATATCCTGTCCAACCTCCGGTGGCGTTTCTCCATCCCAGGCACGGGCCGTGATGACGATATCAAGATCAAAATCCTCCGGTTCAAGATCTGACAGCCTCATTACGGTTGCCTTTACCAGCCAGCCATCTTGGCCGAGGTAATCTTTGAACAGTGTTACCGCCTTGATTGGACCACGGAATGAGTAATCATCCACATCCCATTCTGAAATAGGCAAAAAGAACGCACTTCCCCCCAGCCGGATAGTGCCTGACCGCTCCGGTGGTTCTTCGCCGCGCTGCTGCGCCAGTATCGCCTCCCACGCTACTTGATCGGGATTGGGCGTGTACGGCAGTTCAATTTCTTCTGCCGGTCGTGCTCCATAGGCAATGCCGCTCAGGATGAAGTCGTATTCCCTTCCGCATTCGTACCAGCTCCGGTTTAGCAGATAATGAGCATCATAAAGCGTGATTTCTGCTTCACCAATGGTTGCGGTAATCTGTGCTTCGACACCCGCCTCCCAAACGGCAACTTCATTGATCACCAGCCGGTGCCGTTGCCCATCTGCCCAAAACGGGTACACTGTGCAAAGACGGTTCTGTTTGGCAACGTCATCGACGGCTATGGTTATGATCACTCCCCGGTCTGTTTGAGGCCAAACAAGGTGATAACCAGGCACCCAATCTTCAGGCAGTGGGCGGTGGGGTTCCTTGATACTGCCGAAACCTGTGACGATATCGGCTTCATTGATTGCTTCCGGAAGTTTACTGACAATTCCCTCCGCTCCATCTTCAAAAAACGGCTCCCAGTGCGAGCCCATGAAATGTTCACTGCCTTGCGGCTCAAAGCGGAATGTCGAGTCGGGCCAGCAAAGCGTTTTCCTGGATTGTTCTGCTGTTTCCTGCTCCGCCTGGGCGGTTCGCCATTCAGACTCCGCCTTTTCGCTCCAAGGGCAGAACTGTTCCGGTTCCTTGCGAAACATGGCATGCCGTCCATCATCAGTGCAGATGCCAATGTAATCAGCGCCTACAAAAGTCACGTCACACGGGCCATGCCACTGATGCAAAATTTTATCGCCAACCTGTAAATTATCCATCTAGTCCTCCGCTATGTCTGGTTTTACAGATATAAAGATCGCAACATAAAATGTTGATTTATGCCGGTGGGCGGGCTTCAAGCCTGCCTATTATCCATGATGCTGCATTCTCGCAGACACACAGGCAGGATGCCTGCGCTCCTATATAAAAGACAGCGCAACAAAATGATGACATTTGTTGGAGGGTAGCCTTCCAGCCTGCCAATTATTCACGATTCAGCTCAGGTTGTTTTTTAAATATCGACTGATGCGCTGTTTATCTTCTTCTTTCCGTTCGGCAACACTTCAATGCTTGTAATAGCGGAAAAAGTAAATCGATCATAACTGGTCATGAATGGCTTGATATCTCGCGCTATTTCCAGACCAACCTTGTTGTGCGCCTCAACATCAAGGCTTGCTGGGTGCTCCATTGATTCCCAGTAAGAGTAGGCCCAACTGTCGAGCCTGGCAACAAGTTCATCCGGCAGATTGAATTCGTCATAATTGTACAAATCCGTGTAACCGTAATAATCGTTATCTACATGAAAACAGAATTGGTCCAGTGACACCGTGAGCATCTCACAGTACCCCCTGTTTATGATCCATCTCATCAGCCCTTGCCAGCGCCCGCTGGAGCAGATTCACCTTTTTCTTGTATAACAGCTGTTCCTGATCGTCTACAGCAGAAACAGACGGATAGTTTTCATCGTGCCCGGGCATTGTCAGATAATCAATTAACCCATCAAAAGCTTGCTTGAGGCGGAGAGGGCTTATAATCTTGTCGCAGTCAGGACATAAGGAGAGCACATCTTCAGCATCAATCACAATCAACTCATCTTCGTTTAATTCTTCACTCCAGTCCATTTGTCCTATAAAACGGACTACTGAGACCCGAGCCCGGTTTTCTCCGAATTCCACGCCGCAACAACTACATATTTCTGGCAAACTTGATCCGGGCTGTCGAGTGTTATCTTCATTGTTTGCCGGAACAGGCAGACCGAGATTTGATGCCAGATACTTCCAAACTTCTTTTCTATCCGCCAGGATATTTCCACAACAGGCACACAGAGTAATCAGCGGCTCTGACTCTATTACAGCTACCGCTTTTCGCGAATCAAAGTCTTCATAATGGGGTTGTTCCACATTGCGTGCAATTTCCAGAATTGCGTTGCCGTAGTAAATATTACGGCCACAGACATCGCATTGGACAAAGACAGAATTGGGGATACACATGATTGCCTCCTGAACAGTTATCGGCTTCTCACATGTATAAGACAGCAAAACAAAATGATGATCTCTGCCGGAGGATAGGCTTCCAGCCGGCCAATCCTGCGAATAGTGGGATATTGTGCGCTGCAGTGCATTTACAGGCAGGATGCCTGCGCTCCCGGTTAAAGCATTGCCCCCATACGGATCGTTGACACTATGCCACCGTTTCTGGGATGGGCAACGAGACCCAAGCGCAGATCGCTTCACATCGCAGGCTGCCGCCACTCAATGACCCTGCGCACTATCAGCGGCAGCAGTACGGCCATGAAGATCATGGCACAGCCAGCCCACTCCATGGAACTGAGCCGTTCCCCCAGGGCAAAAAAACCAGCCAAAAGGCTCCAGACCGGATCGAGCGTAAAGAGCAGACCGGCCATGGTGGGAGTGACATAGCGCTGATAGGTGTTCTGCAGGGTAAAACAGATCACGGTTGGGAAGATGGCGCAATAGATCAGCGAGGTGAGAGCCGGTACCGATATGCCTGCCGGCGGTTCGGATGTCGCCAGGGCAGCAGCTCCGGCAATCAGAGCCACTGTGGCGAACTGCACGCCGGAGACCAGATAGATGTCGTCATCCTTGATCACCTTGGCAACCGCAATGATGTGGCAGGCAATGAACAGGGCACAAAGGGTCGAGATCATGTCCCCCTGGTTGAAACCCTGGCCGCCGCTTGAGGCCAAGAGCCAGATGCCGGATACGGCCAGCGCGATGCCGGCCATATTGATGCGTCCAACCTGCTCCTTCCAGACAACCCTGGTTATCAGCGGAATGAACAGCACAAACAGGTTGTTGAGCACACCGGCCCTGGAGATGCTGGTGTCCTTGACGCCGAACGCAAAGCTGATATTGGTGATGCCGAGCACAAGCCCCACGATCATGCCCCGTGTGAATGTCTGCCTGGTCATGCGTTTCAGGCGGTATCCAAACAGCACCAGCATGATCATGGCTGCCATCAGAAACCTGAAGAAGACAAAATAAAGCGGCGGCATGTCACGCAGGCCAATCTTGCTGAACAGGAAGCTGCCCCCCCAGAAAATGGTAGCCAGTATCAGACTGGAGTATATGCGTGATTTGGAGGGGGTGGAGGTTACATCCATGCATCAGATTCCTTTCGCTACTATGCCGACAAGCTGCTGCCGTACCAGAAAGCTCTGAACGGCAGGCCAGAACTGGCGGGCGCTTATGATATCGTTATGATCTCCGTCCATCGCTTTGAATGTGGCGTTTCGGGCTGCTGATAAAAGCCGTTCGGCGTGCCAGAACGGCACGACCCGATCCTGCCGGCCATGCACGATCAGAACCGGACCGCCGAATGATCCCAGCACCTGCTGATTGTCATACACGTCACGGAGAAGAAACCCCGGCAGCATATGGCCATGGGCAAAGGGGCGCAGTGATGCAAATGTCGAGACAAGCACCAGGGCGCTGACCGGACGCTGGCGCGCAAGCGCACAGGCTACGCCGCCACCCAGGGAGCGTCCGAAGGCAATGATACGGGCCGGGTCAACATCATTGCGCTTTGCCAGAGCATCATAGGCCGCTACAGCCGCTCTGGCAAGGGCTGGCTCGGAAGGTCGCCCTGGCTGGCCGCCATAACCGGGATATTCCAGCAGCAGCACCCCGATGCCGAGGCGGTGCAGCTTTAGCATCTCAGTCGCCATATCATCAGCCAGCTCCATATTGCCATGACACACGATCACGGCCGGATGACGGCGGCCTGCGCCACTGGCCGGTATGAAACGGGTGCTTACGGCCCCTCCCGGCAGTTGAAGCAGCAACTGTTCCGAGCGGACCGGCAGTTTCACAGACGGCTGCCGGACAAGCGATGTGCCGGGATAGATCATTTGGCGCTGCATGAAAAACATCAGCGCCCCATAACCCAGATAGGCCAGCACAACTATCCGCAGCAGCCGCCTGATCACGAAGCACCGCCTGCAAAATACACTGCCAGCCAGACCGTGTTTTCACCTGGACTGGTCCACTCCACCCGATGTCGGCAGCGGGCCGGCAGCAACAGCCAGTCGCCGGGCGCAAGCCGCCGTTCCGCCTGCTCGCCTTCGATCAGAATACCTGCCCCGCCAGAAACGAGCAGCACCCATTCATCCTGCAGCTGGTCGTACCACTGGCCAGCAGGTGTGGACTGGCCAAAAGACACGATCCTTTCAATGCGTGTACCGGCGGCCTCCGCCAGGGTATCAAAACATTCCTCTGCAGCAGGGCATGTAAGATTTGAAAACAGATTGCTGCCAGCAATAACGGCCATGGAACCACCCCCGGGCAGCTCTTGGGCCGCCAGAATTATGCTTTATATTTAAAAGCTATCATGTATAATCAGCCAAACAGAAAGCGCTCAATCCAAGGAGCATGACATGCAGTCTTTTCTCGAACTGATTTTTGTCACATTCGCAATGCTGGGCGCCTTCCTGCTGGTGTTCGGACTATTCTTCCTGCTGGCACTGGCTCTTTTCCCGGTTGAAAAAGAACTCTCCAAGGTAGTCTGGAGCATGCAGCGCAAGCCCAAGATTACCATCAAACCCAAAGGTTCGTTCAAGGATTTCAGTAAAAAACACTGAAATCTGCAAAACATCCTGCCAACAAACACAAAAGGGGGGGCTTTCCAGCCCCCCCTTCGTTTGTCTGCACACACTTTTAACTTTGGCTAAATCCTGAACTGCCCCACCAGTCGCTTCAGATCGTCGGCCAAATGGGCCAACTGATCAGCCGCCTGGGCGGTCTGATGGGTGCCTGTCGCTGTTTCCTGAATTACATCCGTGATCATGTGCATGTTATTGCTGATGTCACGGCTGGTAGAGCTCTGTTCCTCGGCAGCGGTGGCAATCTGGTTGATCTGGGTAGTAACCGCATTGATCTGGGAGAGGATCTCCTGCAAGGCGCCGCCTGACTTGGATGCCTCTTCAGTCCCCTTTTCCACCTCGTTGACCCCCTCTTCCATGGACGAGACCGCCTGCCTGGTTTCCGCCTGGATCGCCTTGATCATGCCGCCGATCTCCTTGGTGGCGCGGGTGGTGCGCTCGGCCAGCGCCCTGACCTCGTCGGCAACCACGGCGAATCCTCGGCCCTGCTCGCCGGCACGGGCAGCCTCAATAGCGGCATTCAGCGCCAGCAGATTGGTTTGATCGGCAATATCCTCGATCGTGCCGACAATGGCGCCAATCTCGTCGGAGCGAGACCCCAGATTTTCCACGCTGCGGGCTGTTGCGCGCACACGCTCTGCGATGCGGGCCATGCCGTCCACCGTGCCCTGGACAATCTCGGCGCCGCTGGTGGCCAGTTCGTTGGCATGGCGGGAACTCTCGGCTGCGGCATTGCAGTTATTGGCGATGTCCAGCGATGTGGCCGCCATTTCCTCACCGGCAGTTGCCACCGTGGAGGCCTGGGAAGAAACCTCTTCCGTGCCCCGCACCATCCGCTTGGAGGTGTCATGCAGGTCAACCACCGAGGTCGAGACCTCGCCGGCGGCCTGGGAAACCCGACTGATGGCGTCGCGGATCTTGGTAACCATATTGTCCATCGCCCGCATCAATTGTGATGTTTCCGAATTGCCGTCGTCGGCCTTGATATTGGCGGTCATGTCTCCTTCAGCAATACGGTCGGCCACCTGCACACACTGACTCAGTGGCGCCGTAATGCCGCGGGTGATGACTATGGCGGTCAGCACACTCAGCACCAGCGCCGCCAGACCAAACACCAGCATCAGGGTGGTGGCATTTTCCGCACTGCCGATGGCATCCTTGACCCGGACACCAACCCGCATGTCATAGAAATCGAGCAGTTCGGTAACCGCCTTGGTTGAGCTGGCGACCGCCCTGTCACCTTCGCTTTTCATGATCTGCTTGAACTGGGCGATATCACCCGCCATGGCAATTGGGATCAGCTTGTCGTTGATTTTGGTTTCAACCGCCAGCGATGCCTTGACGGCCTGCACCAGCTTGATGCCATCGGGCGTCTTGGTGTTCTTTTCCACCACTGCAAACGATTCGTCCAGCTTGCCTCGCAGCTCCTTGATCTGGACAACCAGTTTTTCCTTCTCGCCCTTTTCATCGGTGATGGTCATGCCCTTGATGCAGTCCTGGATGTTTTTGAGCGCAATGGTGGTCTTGACCACGTTATTGCTGAGCATGCTGATGCGGTTTACGTTGCTGAGCTGGGTTTCGCTCTTCTTCAAGCTGCTGACGCCAACACCGATCACAACCATAAGCAGCAGCGAAACAAAGGCAAAACCGATCATCAGGCGTGTCCCAATGGTAAAACGATTCATAAACCCTCCTGTCTAGTAAAAATGCCTGATAACAACCCGACTGGCCGTTTGTCTTAATCACAGCGGCTAACACGGGAACAATTTTCATTATAATTGATACCCGATTTATAGCAGATTTCCAGTTTTTTTTCGCACCCAATGCAAACTAGCCATTTTCACTGTATAATTCAGTGGAGTTAAAGCAGAAATTGCCACACACAGTCAAGCACACATCTGCTTTGCAAGCGCCTGATGTCGTGCTATGTTGTCAAATCTTCCGCCTTTGCAACAGAGGGGACTGACGAACCATGATCCTGAGAAGGTGCGCCAACAGTTTGTTGACAGCCATCCATACGGCAAGCATAAGGTTGCGCCTTACCCTGCTGGTCATGGCCACCACTGTGCTGGTGCTGGTTTTTGCCAGCTCCTTCATCAGTTCCAGAGCCACTTTGCTGATTGAGCACAACTCCGATCAGCAGCTGGCGTCCGCCAACCATACCCTCGCCACCACCGTATCCGTCTGGCTGGAATCACCACTGAACGCAATGCAGAATCTGGTGGCGCAGCCGGACATCATCAGCATGCATCCCGACCGACAAAAACCGCTGCTCAAAATCATGGCCTCGGCCTATCCCTATATGTACCTGATCAGCACCACCGACCTGCGCGGCATCAATATTGCGCGCAGCGATCTGGCCGCCCCCAAAAACTACAGCGATCGCAACTGGTTCAAACGTGCAGCTGACGGTGAACCGGTTGTCTTTGAAAGCCTGATTGCCCGAACTATCAGCGTCCCGGCAATGGTCGTTTCCGTGCCGATCCGCGGCAGCGGCAAGCAGATCATCGGCGTGGGCATGTTCGCCACGGATCTGAAGCACCTTTCACAGCGTGTGCATGTCTCGCAGGTCGGCAAGACCGGACTGGCCTATGTGGTTGACCGGGAAAACCGGGTCATTGCCCACCCGGACCAGTCATTCACCAACGAACTGCGCGACCTGAGCACCTATCCGCCCGTCAAGGCGCTGCGACAGGGAAAAAGCGGGCTGATCGCCTTTAAGGACGAACAGGGCAAACAGTGGAAGGCCCACATCTCTGCCCTGGACAATGGGTGGGGCATCATCGTCCAGCAGCAGGACATGGAGCTGATGGCCACCCGCCAACTTTTCAGACAGATCTCATTCTCAGCCACCCTGCTGGCGGGTTTGGTCCTGCTCTGCAGCACCTGGCTGGTCGTGCGCCGGGCCCTCAGACCGGTACAGCAGCTGTCCGATGCCGTGGCCGAGGTAACAACGCAGGCATCGGGCCTGACCGACCTGGAGCCTGTGCTGCTGGCCACCCGAACCATCCGGAGCAGAGACGAGGTCGGCGTACTGGCCGCCAGCTTCAACGCAATGGCTGCAAGGCTGCAGGAGACCATGCAGTCACTCAGTCAGGAGCTGTCCGAACACCGACTTACGGCCCTGTCGCTCAAAAACAGTGAAGAGCGCTATCGCAGCCTGGTGGACAACCTCAATATCGGGGTATATCAGAACACCCTCGACCCCAAAGGCAGATTCCTGCAGGCCAACCCGGCCATGCTGAAGATCTTCGGCTATGACTCGCTTGACGAATTTCTGTCGATCCATGTCTCGGACATCTACCTTGACCCGGATGACAGGCACGCATTTCTGGAAGAGGTGGCCATGTCCGGCTCGGTACATGACAAGGAGCTGAAACTGCGCAGGAAAGACGGTACTCCGATCTGGGCATCGGTCAGTGCCACCGTAGGCTGCGAAGAAAACAGCGGCAAATGTCTGCTTTACGGGGTGATCGAGGATACCACCGAAAGGAAAAAACTGGAGGACCAGTTGCGGCAGTCTCAGAAAATGGAGGCCATCGGCACCTTTGCCGGCGGAATTGCCCACGACTTCAACAACATTCTGACCGCCATCATCGGATACACGACACTTCTGAAGATGCGCCTGGCAGACAATGAAAAGCTGCTGGGCTACACCAACGACATACTATCGTCATCGGATAAGGCCACGAATCTGACCCAGAGTCTGCTGGCCTTCAGCCGGAAAAAGATCATCTCGCCGGTGCCGCAGGATCTGAACGCGATCGTGCGGCGTGTGGATAAATTTCTGCACAGGATCATCGGCGAAGACATCGAACTTAAAACCGCATTTGCGGATGAGCCGCTGACCGTGTTGGCAGACAGCAGCCAGCTCGAACAGGTGCTGATGAACCTGGCCACCAATGGCAGGGACGCCATGCCAAACGGTGGGGTGTTGACCATCAGCACCGCCATGATTGAGATACCCAAGACCCACAATTTCATGGAACCAGGCAAATATGCCGTGATTACCTGCTCCGATACCGGACAGGGCATGGACGAAGCAACCCGTCGCAGGATATTCGAACCGTTCTATACCACCAAGGAGGCCGGCAAGGGTACGGGGCTGGGCCTGTCGATCGTCTACGGCATCATCCAGCAGCACAGCGGGGAAATCAACGTCTACAGCGAGCCGGGCAAAGGCACGACCTTCAGGATCTACCTGAAACATGTCAGCGAGGCCGCAGAGGATGCCGGATCGGAACAGCCCCAGGCCGTTGTCGGCGGCACGGAAACCATCTTGCTGGCCGAGGACAACCAAGAGGTGCGCGGTTTGATGCGCAGCATTCTGGAAGAATTCGGCTATACCGTTATCGAGGCGGCCGATGGCGAGGAAGCCATCGAACAATACCTGAGCAACAAAGACAGGATACATCTGCTGATCCTGGATGTGGTCATGCCCAAGAAGAACGGCAAGGAGGTCTACGACCAGATCCGCGCCCTGGATGCAACCATGCCGACACTGTTCGCCAGCGGGTATACGGCAGATATCATCCACCAGAAGGGTATCCTGGAGGAGGGGATGAACTTCATCTCCAAACCGGTCACCCCGCCGCTGCTTTTGAAAAAGGTCAGGGATGTAATTGACTGTCAGTCATGAGGACCAGGAAAGGTTAATCCGATGAAACTGCTGATGACAACGCTGCTGCTGATACTAAGCATCAACTGCGCCCATGCTGCCGACACGATCAGGATCGGCCTGACGCTGAGCCTGACCGGCCATTACGCCGAAATGGCCAACATGCAGAAAATGGCCTTTGAACTCTGGAAGAACGAACTGAACCGCAAGGGAGGCATGCTGGGCAGGCAGGTGGAGCTGATCGTGCATGACGACCGGAGCGATCCCCGAACTGCCAGGCAGCTTTATGAACAGCTGATTGCCAAGCAGCAAGTAGACCTGCTGTTCGCTCCCTATTCCAGTGAAATTACCGAGGCGATTCTGCCGGTGACAGAGAAACACGCCTACCCTATCATCACGTCCGGCGCCTCGGCGGACAAAATCTGGCAACAGGGATACCGCAACACATTCGGGCTTTACACGGTTGCCAGCAGGTATTCCACCGGCTTCCTGGAAATGCTGACCAGACATGATCTCAGCCGGATCGCAATTGTTTACGCCAAGGACGGATTCTCGGCAAGCATCGCCGCCGGAACCAAGTATTGGGCTGAGAAATTCGGGCTCAAGGTACTGATGTTTGAAGGCGTGCCCAAGGGGGCCAATCTGTATTCAGCCCTGGCTACGCAGGTCAAAAACTCAAAGGCCGATGTGTTTATCGGCTGCGGTCACTTCGAAGAGGCGGTCGGCATGAGACAGGCTTTCAAGGCCATCGGATGGCAGCCAGCGGTGTTCTACGCCACGGTGGCACCGACACTGCCCCGCTATCTGGCCACACTAGGGCCATTGGCAGAGCACACCTTCTCCACAACGCAGTGGGAACCGCACCGGAATTATCCCGGATCGGCACAGTTTTCCAACAGCTTCCGCAAGGCATACAACCAGCTGCCATCCTATCAGGCAGCCGATGCCTATGCTGCCGGACAGATCATGGAAAAGGCCGTCACCAAAGCCGGAACCATTGATCGGAAACAGGTGCGGAGGATGCTGTCATCCATGAACACCACCAGCATCATTGGACGTTATGCCGTCAACAAAAACGGCAGGCAGACAGGGCATAAACCACTGATCATCCAGCTGCAAAAGGGTAAGACCGAGATCGTCTGGCCGATGGACATGCGCACAGCCAGACCGGTCATCAGCCATAAAAGGGGCAGGCCATGACCATGCGCTTGCTGATCGTATTGCTATTTTTCTGCGGCATATGCCAACCAGCCGAGGCAGCCGGCAAGGTGCGAATCGGTCTGACGCTGGGACTGACCGGCCAGTACACAGAGATGGCAGACATGCAGATCAAGGCCTTCAGGCTCTGGGAAAAACAGGTTAACAGCGGGGGCGGCATACTGGGCAAACCGGTGGAGCTCGTAATCCTCGATGATCGCAGCGACCCCGCGACAGCCAGAAAGCTTTACGAGAAGCTGATCAAATCCGAGCGGGTCGATCTGCTCTTCGCCCCTTATCACAGTGACCTGGTCGAGGCGATCATGCCGCTGCTGGAGGCAAACAAATACCCGCTGTTATCTTCAGGCGCCGCCTCTGACAGACTCTGGAAAAAGAATTACCGCTACCTGTTTGGTGTCTACGCCGTCGCCAGCCGCTACCCGGTTGGCTTTCTGGAGATGCTGTCAAGGAGCGGCCTGCAGAATGTGGCCATCATTTTCAGCGAGGACGCCTTCGGCCAAAGCTTGGGACTGGGTGCCAAAAAATGGGCTGAGAGATTCGGACTGAAGGTGGTACGCCTTGCAGGCCTCAAACACAATTCCAGGGATTATACATCTCCGGTTGAGGCGGCCAGAAAGGCCGGGGCGCAGGCGATTGTGGTCTGCGGCCTGTTTAACGAGGCTGTCAACGTAAGGCAGGCGCTCAAAAAATCCGGATGGTACCCGAAGGCCTATTATGCATCGGTAGGACCTGCGCTGCCGGCATACCATGAACATCTGGCAACGGATGCTGAACATACCTTTTCCACTTCCCAGTGGGAGCCCCATTCCAGGTTCCCGGGCGCCACAAGGTTTTACAAAAGCTTCCAGGAAACCTATGGCCAGGCGCCATCCTACCAGGCAGCCAGCGCCTATGCAGCCGGAGAGCTGCTGCAAAAGTCTGCGGGCAAAGCCAGATCCCTGGACAGACAAAAGATCAGGGACGTGCTTTCCACAATGAACACAGTAACCATAATGGGACGCTACAGCGTGGACAGGTCTGGTCGGCAGATCGGACATGAACCGCTGATCATCCAGTGGCAACATGGTAAAAAGGAAATCGTCTGGCCACTAGAGCTGAGCACGGCAAAAGCGCTGTTCGATTGACCCAAAGAGGTTACAGGACGGTAATGCGTATGACAACGGAACACCATCTGCCTGACAGGAGCAAGACATGAGATTGTTTGTTTCAACCCTGTTGTTGAGCCTCTGCTGCGCCTTGACCGCATCGGCATCGGAACCAATCAGAATCGGTATCTCCCTGGGCTTGACCGGCCGACACGCCGAGATATCAGGGCTGCAGGCCAAGAGCTTCCGGCTGTGGGAGCAGGATATTAACAAGCGGGGCGGTATCATCGGAAGGCCGGTCAAACTATCGATCACAGACAACCGGAGCGATCCGGCCAGGGCCCGCATGGATGTGGAAAGGATGATCAACGAAGAACGGGTCGATCTGATTTTCCCCCCCTACTCCAGCGAACTGACCGAGGCCATACTGCCTGTGACTGAAAAGGCCGGTTTTCCGATTATCGCCTCAGGCGCATCCGGTGACCGACTGTGGGACAGAAACTACAAAGGCTTTTTCGGTCTTTACTCTCTGGCCAGCAAGCATGTGACCGGTTTTCTGGAGATGCTGACCAGGGACAACTTCCAGAATGCAGCGGTGATTCATGCCGACGACTCGTTCTCGGTCGGCATAGCCAATGGCACCCGGCAGTGGGCCAACAACTTCGGCATCAAGATCACCATGTTCCATAGGTTCAAAAAGGGCAAAGCGGATTTTAACCGTATTGCGGCTGCACTCAAGCAAGCCCAGCCGGAGGCGGTGATACTGTGCGCCTACTTCGATGAATCGGTGGAGATGCGGCAGGCCCTGAAACGTGTCGGGTGGTATCCCAAGGTCTACTATGCCGCCGTGGGCCCGGCACTGCCGGCCTATTACGGCAAACTCGGTCCGACCGCCAACCTGACATTCTCTTCTTCCCAGTGGGAGCAGCATGGCAAACTGCCCGGCTCCAGAGAATTCTACGCCAGCTTTCTCAAGACCTACGGCATTGAGCCGTCCTATCATGCCGCCAATGCATACGCCGCCGGGCAGATCATGGAAAAGGCGATTACCCGCTCAAGATCACTCAACAAAGACAAGATCAGAGACAAGCTGGCCAGCATGTCGACCATGACGATTATCGGCCGCTATGGCGTTGACAGGGCCGGTCGGCAGATCAAGCACTTTCCGCTTGTGCTGCAATGGCAAAAAGGTAAAAAAGAGATCGTCTGGCCCGCAAACCTGAGAACAGCGAAACCGGTCTATAAATGAAAACACCTGCCAAGATCTTCAATCGGTTACTTTTCCGCATCATCATACCGGTCGTCACCCTGATGCTGGCGTCCGGACTGGGGCTCTACCTGTTCTTCAACGAGGTCGCTTCCGACTTCACCGGCAGACTGATCAAGACAAACCTGGATGAAAAGGCTGCCGATCTTTATAGCATTGTCGACCGCAGCCTGGACGAACTGATCAAGTCCGGGCAGGCAGACAACCCGCAGTCTGTGCGGATCAAGAAGGCCCTGACCCTATCCATGCTGGAAGACACCATGCGCCAGAATGGCCTGGATGGCGGGGTTGGCGAAGATGGCAACACACTGCTGGAAACCGACGAGTTGTTTTCCGCCCTTCTGGCAAAGCTGCCCGCCGCTGCACAGGAAAACAGCGTACTGACGGTCAAACACAACAAACAGGAATACTATCTGTATATATTTGAATTTGAGCCCTGGCAATGGCGCATCTACATGATCAAAAACAGCGCCGAATATGCCGGGCTGATCGACAAAGTGAAAAGGGCTTATGCGCTGACCGGACTGGCCTTACTGTTTTTCAGCGCCGCTTTCATCTTTTACCTGAAAAAGAATATCAATGCGCCACTCAACAGGATCACCAATCAATTAAGAAACGGTGAAAAACCGGACTACCAGGGTATCCGCGACTTTGAGCTGCTGAGCGATAATATCGGCTCCATACTGGAATCATTGCACATGGAGACCGAAAAACTGAACAGCATCTACCGGATTGCCATCTCCAAGCGCGGCAAGGATTTCTTCGATGAGATGGCTGTAACCACTGCCGGTCTGTTTAACCTTAACACTGCCATATCAAAGATCAGTTCAGATGGACAGATGGCGCATGTGATTGCCATGTTTTTCAACGGCAGGCTTTCCGGCGGTTTTGATACCCAGATCGACTATTCACCCTGCACAGATGCCGTAAAAAGCGGACAGATCGTTGTGATCGAAGACGGGGTCTCCGGATTATATCCCCATGCCCACTTTCTCACCGCCAACCAGGTGCAGTCCTATGCCTGCATGCCGGTGTGCAACCGCAACGGCGAGGTCATCGGCCTGACAAGCGTATTCGGCGGTCAACGCACTTTTTCAGATTCAGACAAGATGCTGCTGCAGGCATTGAGCCAGATGGTGGCGGCCGAATTCGAACTGCTGGAAAAAACTGTCTTCCTGGACAACATCCTGCAATCATCAACAGACACGGCGATTGTCTCGACCGGCCTTGATCAGGTTATTACCTACTGCAATCCCGCGGCGGAAGGGATCCTTGGCTACAGCGGTGCGGATGTCATTGGCAGAAATATTTCTGCTATTCATGCAGAAGCAGGGGTCGATCCGGACTTGTTTGACAGGGGTCTGAACCATGTAAAGCAGAAGGGCGAATTCCAGTTTTCATTCCAGCGTGAAAGGAATGGTGAAACACTGCATCTTGACGCCAGACTGTACGGCATGAAGGACGAAAACGGCACGTTGGCGGGATATGTGTTGATGGCACGCGATATTTCCGATATCAAGCGCCTTGAAGAGCAGCTGCTGCATTCACAAAAGTTGGAAGCGGTGGGGCTGTTGGCTGGCGGGGTCGCCCACGAGTTCAACAATATTCTTATGTCGATCATGGGCTATGCCGGGCTGATGAAGATGAAATACAAGGAAGATGGCCCGATGAAAAACTACATCGAATACATCCTGTCCTCTTCCGAAAAGGCCGCCAACCTGACACAGGGATTGCTGGCCTTCAGCAGAAAGCAGATCATCAACCCCAAGACCATCGATATCAACCAGGCTGTGAAAGAGGTTCAACACCTGCTGCTGCGTGCCGTCAGGGAAGATATCGAGCTGAAGGTGATATTGCACTCAAGCGAGCTGAAGGTGACAGCCGACAAGGGACAGATCGAACAGGTGCTGATGAATCTGGCGACAAATGCCAGGGACGCCATGCCATCGGGCGGGGTGCTGATCATCGAGACATCTGCCGTGACAATCCATGATGACCAGACATGGAACAGCGGCAATTTGCCCCCCGGCAACTACGCTCTCATCTCCGTCTCGGACAGCGGTGTCGGCATGGATGAAAAAACAAGGGAACACATCTTTGAGCCGTTTTACACCAGTAAGGAGGTCGGAAAGGGCACCGGCCTGGGTCTTTCGGTTGTATTCGGCATCATCAAGCAACATAACGGCAATATCACGGTCTATAGCGAGCAGGGGCAGGGAACCACATTCAAGATCCTGCTCCCGCAAAGCAGCGATGAAATTGTGGAAGAACAGCCGGCAGACCATCAAGTACAGCCAACCAGGGGCAAGGAAACGATTTTGCTAGTGGAGGATGACCCTGCGGTGATCAAGCTGGTCACGGATGTGCTGGCCGAGTTCGGCTACACCGTCATTTTTTCAGAAAGTGAGAATGCGCTGGACACCTACCAGGCAAACCGGGAACGCATCGACATGCTGCTGCTGGATGTGGTCATGCCAAAACGCAGCGGCAAGGAGGTGCTGGATGACATCAGGGCGGTCAAGCCGGATATCAGGGCCATGTTCATGAGTGGCTATACCGCCGACATCATCAACAGGATGGGGATACTGGACGCGGACATCGATTTCATTTCCAAACCCATATCTCCCGCAGAACTGCTTGCAAAGGTGCGTGAGGTCCTGGATAGCTTATGAACGTGCCGGTGATCCGTGTCCGTCAACCGTGAATAAAAAAGGCGCAGCCATATTGGCCACGCCTTTTTTTACAAATCTGATACGGTTTCACTTATTCCGCGCTGTAACCTGCGATCGGACTGCCATCCGGGTTAAGGCCCAGGGCTTCTTTGCGGGACAGTTTGACCTTGCCGTTCTTGTCCACGCCGATACACTTGACCAGCACCTTGTCACCCTCGTTGAGCACTTCGGTCACGGTTTTTACCCGCTTGGTGTCCAGTTCGGAGATATGCACCAGACCATCGGTACCAGGCAGGATTTCCACGAAGGCGCCGAAGTCCATGATCTTCTTCACAGTGCCCATGTAGAGCTTGCCCTCTTCAGCCTCATCGGTCAGTCCGCGGATCATCTGGATAGCCAGATCACAAGCTTCCTTGTTGGTGCTGGCAATATTGATACGACCGGTATCATCGATATCGACAGTAACGCCGGTGGTTTCGGTAATATTACGGATGTTCTTGCCGCCGGTGCCAATTACGTCGCGGATTTTGTCGGTCTTGACATAAATGGTGGTGATACGCGGGGCAAAGGAAGACATCTCGGCGCGTGGTGCGGACAACGTTTCAGCCATCTTCCCCAGGATATGCAAACGACCTTCACGGGCCTGTTTAAGCGCCTGCTGCATAATATCCTTGGTTACGCCGCCGATTTTGATATCCATCTGCAGGGCAGTCACACCCTCAGCGGTACCAGCAACTTTGAAGTCCATATCGCCCAGGTGGTCTTCATCACCGAGGATATCGGACAGAATGGCCACGCGGTCACCCTCTTTGATCAAACCCATGGCGATACCGGCAACCGGTGCCTTGATCGGCACGCCGGCGTCCATCAGCGACATGCAGCCGCTGCAGACCGAGCCCATCGAAGATGAGCCGTTACTTTCCAGGGTTTCGCAGACAATACGAATCGTATAGGGAAAATCATCATGCTTGGGCGTAATCGCAGCGATGGCCCGTTCAGCCAGCATGCCATGACCGATCTCGCGGCGGCCAGGTCCAAGACGGAAACTGGTTTCACCAACCGAGAACGGAGGGAAGTTGTAGTGCAAAAGAAAGCGCTTGCGACTCTCACCGTAGAGTGAATCAATGCGCTGCTCATCACTGGAGGTACCCAGCGTGGTTGCTGCCAGTACCTGGGTTTCGCCACGGGTGAACAGGGCAGAACCATGTACACGCGGCAACAGTCCGGCCTCGGTGCTGATCGGACGGATAGTCACAGTGTTGCGGCCATCGATGCGAATACCGGTATCAAGGATGTCATTACGCACACGTTCATATTCGAAATCGCCAAGAAACTCTTTGATCTCTTTGGACCCATCAGGGAATTCCTCTTTCAGCGCCTCGATGGTCTCGGCCTTGACCAGGTCGATCTGTGTGTGACGCTCCTGCTTGTCAGCCAACCTGACGGCTTCGGCGATGCGATTATAGGCCAGTTCATGTACGCGGGCCTTGAGTGCCTCGTTTACAACCGGGGCAGGCACCTCGCGTTTGGCAACGCCGGCCTTCTGCTGAAGTTGTTCCTGAGCCTCAATCAAAGGCAGCATGGCCTCTTTGGCAAAGAAGATCGCATCAAGCATGTCAGCTTCCGACACAAACTTGGCCTCACCCTCTACCATGATAACCGCATCGCGGCTGGCTGCTACAACGATCTCCATGTCGCTGTTTTCCAGTTCATCAGCGGTCGGATTGCAGATCAGCCGACCATCAACACGCCCAACCTTGACGCCGGCAATCGGACCAGCAAAGGGGATGTCGGAAACCATCAAAGCAGCAGACGCACCCAACATGGACAGGATGCCGGGATCATTATCACGATCGGCAGAGACAACGGTTGCAATCACCTGGGTGTCGCAAAGAAAGTTCTCTGGAAACAACGGACGGATCGGGCGGTCAATCAGACGGCATGTAAGTGTTTCCGCATCGGTCGGGCGCGCTTCACGTTTGAAAAAACCACCGGGAATCTTGCCGCCGGCGTAAGCCTTCTCGGTGTAGTTGACGGTAAGCGGGAAAAAATCCTGCCCTGCCTTCGCCTCTTTCTGGGCCACGGCAGTTACCAACACCATCGTGTCACCACAGCGCACCATGACGGCGCCGCTGGCCTGTTTGGCCATCTTGCCGGTAGACATTGTGACTGTTCTGCCTCCAAACTCAACTTGTACCATCTGTTCCATTTTTGTTTCTCCTATTCAAGTTGCGTTGGGGCCGTCGCTACAGCTTCTGAACATGATGATGAATTCTGGTGCTCCCTGTGTCTGTTCGTAAATGACCCCTCAACGTACCATAGGGTACGTCTGCGGCGCCATTTTCTCACATCCCCAGGCATTATTCTGAATTGATCATCATTGATCGCACAGAGGCTTTACCCACGCCCCCAACATAAATAAAAAGGGCTGTAAAGCCCTTTTTCAGTTACGGCATCTGCAGAAAAGAGCAAAGGCAATATACCCGCAACTGCAGGTATACTGCCCATGATTACCTGCGTATACCCAGACGTTCAATAACAGTTTTATACCTGTCGACGCTCTTGCCCTTAAGGTAGTCAAGAAGGCGCCTTCTCTGGCCGACGAGCTTCAGAAGGCCTCTGCGGCTGTGGTGGTCCTTCTTGTGCACCTTGAAGTGCTCGGTCAAATAGGTGATCCTTTCGGTGAGAATTGCGATCTGCACCTCCGGAGAACCTGTGTCGCTGTCGTGTTTTTTAAACGAGTTGATGATTTCCTGTTTCTTTTCGGTTGCCAGCACTGCCAACACCCCCTTTCATATGCTTTTGCTATCTGAATTTATTATCAGGTCTGACTGAAAGAATACTATAACCAAATTAGACCCTATTGCAAGCTGTTGTATATAGCACACCCATACAGCCATGTAAAGCATTAAACCGCCGCAAAAACGCGTTTCAAAACCAGCCTGACAACACCGGTTCCAGCCGGCTTCAGTTCCGCCACAGCCAGCAGTTCACCGTCCCTGGTCAGTCTGGCCAGACAGGGGGTCGTTACTTCCGGCGCAACACCGTGCTGTGTATCGTGCCATTCTGGTGAACGACCATACCCGATGTGACGCACACCCGCATCCAGAAGCGGTATCTCCAGCAGGTGCCCGAGCGCCATCGATGGAGATACAACCAGATGATCGACGGTTCCGGCAGCCACAACCTCGGCCAGAGACTCCAGCGTAATCGCATTTTGAAGCCGGAACGGGCCACTGGCGGTCCTGCGCAGTTCTTGCAGCGTTGCACCGCAGCCCAGCGCCCTGCCGATATCATCGGCTAGCGAGCGAACATAGGTGCCGCGTGAGCAGCTGACTCGCAGCCCGACAAACGGCAGCTGAAGGGATAACACCTCAAGCGCGAAAATCTCAACACTGCGCGGCTGCCTCTCCACATCGTATCCCTGGCGGGCCAGCTTGTACAACGGTTGCCCGTCACGCTTAATGGCAGAATACATGGGTGGGATCTGATCAATGCGCCCCATAAACTGTCGCAGTACAGACTGCAGGGCAGGCAGATCAATACGGTCGCAATCCCGCTCCTGCAATATTTGTCCGGTAATATCCAGGGTGTCGGTGGCAACCCCCAGGCGCATCAGGGCATCATAGCCCTTGATGCCCTCATCCAGATATGGAATGACCTTGGTGCCGTCATTGACCGCCACGGGCAGTACACCAGTGGCAAACGGATCCAGGGTTCCGGTGTGGCCAACCCTGCGTGTCCCGAACAAGCGGCGCAAACGGCTGACAACATCATGGGAAGTGATCCCGGCCGGTTTGTCGATTACAATCAAGCCGTTGATCAAAATGACTTACCAACCACTGCATAGATCTTTGACTTGACCTCTTCCAGACTGCCATCCAGGGTACATCCGGCCGCATTGTGGTGACCCCCTCCCCCGTAGGCCTCTGCGTAGCCGGCCACATTGACCTTGCCCTTGGATCTGAAGCCAACCTTGTAGCGGTTTTCTGCCATCTGACGAAAGAAGATGGCCACCTCAACCCCGTGAACAGAACGGGGATAATTGACAAAACCATCGGTCAGTTCAGCGTTGGCACCGGTGGCGGCATACATATCCCGGGTCACGGTCAGCGAGGCCGCCTGACCGCCACAGACAAATTCCAGGGTCGGCAACGCCTTGCCCAATAGCTCCAGACGCTTGCGCGGCTGGTTTTCATAGAGCAACTCGGCCACGTCCCAGGCGTTGACGCCGCACTCGATCATTTCGCCCGCCACGGTGAAGGCCTCGCGGTTGGCATTGGAATACCGGAAGGAACCGGTATCGGTAATAATGGCGATGTAGATGCACAGGGCCGTGTCCAGATCAAAACTGTACCCGTATTCTCTGACAATACGATAAACCAGGATACCCGTAGCAGCGGCTGTCGAATCGATCAGATTGATATTGCCAAACTGGCCGCAGTTAAGGTGGTGGTCCAGATTGATCGTGCTGCCGGCACGTTTGAAATCGCAGAAGACCTTGCCGGCACGGCTGACATCGCCGATATACAGCACAAAAGCGACATCAAAGTCCCGCTCAGGGATATGCGGGCACACATCTACCGCTCCGGGCAGAGATCTGTAAAGTTCCGGCACCGGATCGCAAAAGTGCACGCAGACATCCTTGCCGATCCTCCGTAAAAAAGACGCAAGCCCGAGCGATGATCCAACGGCATCACCATCCGGGCTTTCGTGTGTAGTTATCAGAAAGGACTGCTTATCACGGATTTCACTTACTATCCTGAGAATTGTCTCCCGCATCCCCTGCTCCGATTTCCTTTAGTATAGAATCAATCCGGTTACCATATTCCTGTGAGTGATCGTATCTGAAACTGATTTCAGGGATGTGCCTGATTGTCAGCACCCTGCCCAGTTCCTTGCGAAAATAGCCACGCGCACTGTTTAGCCCGGCCTCGCTGTTCCTTCTGGCCGTTTCATCGCCAATAACGGTAAAGTGGATACGCGCCTGGCTCAGATCCTCAATTACATCCACAGCAGTAATGGTCACAAAACCAATGCGCGGGTCATTCAAACCACGACTAAGCATGGCCGAGATGGTTTCATGGATCGTTTCCGCAACTTTTTCTGATCTCTTGCTCATATATCCTCAGTACATGGAACCCGGGATCCGGGGCAGTTAAAGACTTTACCAGTCCCTAATCCCCGGTCCCCAGCCCCTGATGTTACAGTTTTGTCGCAATCTTCTCGATCTCAAAGACCTCGATCAGGTCGCCAATCTTGATATCGTTGTAATTCTCCAGTCCGATACCGCATTCATAACCACTGGCAACTTCCTTGACATCGTCCTTGATACGGCGCAGCGATGACAGCTTGCCTTCGTAAACCACTATATTGTCGCGCAATAGTCGCGCCTGGGCATTACGGGTCATCTTGCCGTCCAGCACGTAACTACCGGCCACATTGCCCACCTTGGGCACCGAGAACACCTCGCGGATCTCTGCCCGACCCAGGTATTTTTCGCGCAGGGTTGGTGCCAACAGACCTTCCATGGCCTTCTTGACGTCTTCCACAGCGTCGTAGATGATGCTGTAGAGCCTGATATCAACCCCTTCCTTGTCGGATAGAGCCTGGGCCTTGACCTCCGGCCTGACGTTGAAGCCGATAATGATCGTATTGGAAGCAGCCGCCAGGTTGACGTCCGTTTCCGTAATCGCACCCACACCAGAGTGAATCACGTTCAGGCGCACCGCGTCGGTGGAAAGTTTGCGCAGCGACTCACTGACCGCCTCGACGGAGCCCTGAACGTCACCCTTGACAATGACATTGAGATCCTTGACTTCACCGCTCTGTATCTGCTTGTACAGATCTTCCAGGGTGATTTTGAAGTGCTTGGCCAGTTCCTTTTCGCGGAACTTGATCTGCCTGAGCGTGGCGATCTCCTTGGCCTGTTTCTCGTCTTTCATGGCAACAAAGACATCACCGGCGTCCGGTACGCCGGACAGACCGACCACCTCGACCGGCATGGAAGGCCCGGCATCCTGCAGCCTTTCTCCGCGGTCATTCTGCATGGCTCTGACGCGACCGGAATGGATGCCGACCACACAGTAGTCGCCGGTTTTTAGCGTACCTTCCTGTACCAGCACGGTAGCAACCGGGCCGCGCCCCTTATCCAGCTTGGCCTCAACGATCGTACCCTTGGCCTGTTTAGCAGGATTGGCCTTAAGGTCCATGACATCGGCCTGCAGCAGAATCATCTCCAGAAGTTCTTCCAGATTGAGACGCTGCTTGGCTGAAACCTCAACAATAGTTGTATCGCCGCCCCAGTCGGAAGACTGCAGACCGAACTCCACCAACTCCTGCTTCACCCGGTCCGGTTTTGCATCGGGCTTGTCGATCTTGTTAACTGCAACAATAATCGGAACACCTGCTGCCTTGGAGTGATTAATCGCCTCACGTGTCTGCGGCATAACACCGTCATCGGCAGCCACAACCAGAACAACAATATCAGTAACCTTGGCGCCGCGGGCACGCATGGCGGTGAAGGCCTCATGACCCGGCGTATCGAGGAATGTGATCTTGCGGCCTGCCAACTCCACATCATAGGCACCGATATGCTGGGTAATACCGCCTGCCTCGCCTGCAATGACGTTGGCTTCGCGAATTGCATCCAGAAGCGAGGTCTTGCCATGATCAACGTGCCCCATGATGGTTACAACAGGCGGACGCTTCTCCAGCGATTCCGGTGTGTCGGGCAATGATTCATGGATCTCGTCCAGGTCAACTGCCACGTTTTCGATCTCATATCCATACTCGGATGAGAGAATGGCAGATGTTTCAAAATCAAGCGGATGGTTGATGGTCACCATCATACCCATCTTCATCAGGGATTTGATCAGGTCAGTAGCCTTGATGCCCATGCGCTTGGCCAACTCGCCCACGCTGATCGTATCAGTAATCCTGATGATGCGCTTGATGGCCTTGGGCACGGTAATCTCGGTTTTCCTGGTCTCTGCAACCCGTTCCTTGCCCTTCTTTTTGGAACCCTTGTAAACCGGATCAAAGACACGCTCGCGTTTTTCAAGGATCTCATGCTTTTTGGGCTGCTCCTTCTTCTTGCCTGCAGCAGCGCCCTTTTTGGCGGGTTTGCCGTCATCGGTACGCGCCGGAGAACCCTTGCCAGCGAACTTGTTGCGACGATCGTCACCAGCAGCAGGAGCAGCAGGAGCAAGCTGAACCTGTTTCATGCGGGAGCGATCCAGCGGTGCGTCACTGGCTGGTGCATTGCGGGTAGCGCCAGGCTGTTGTCCCCTGGGTGGTCCAGGCTGTGTCGGTCTCCTGGCTCCCTGCTCGGCTTGGCGGGATGGCGTGTATGGTCTGACACCGGCAGCTTCACTGGCCGCTGGACGCGCCGGTCTGGAGGTTACGCCTGGAATTTCCATGCGTCCCAATATACGGGCCTGGTTCGGAGATGCCTTCGCAGGTTCAACCGTTGTCGGCTTTTCCTCAGGCGCTTCTTCAACAGCCGGCGCCGCCTTGGCGCGCCGACGGATGATGTTGCTGGCCACCCTGACCTCTTCCGTGCCGCCATCCTTTGGCTGGGCCGCTGTCAGCCTCATTGCCACACTCTCATCCACAAGCGATGTGGCTGTCTTGGCGTCAACCCCCATATCTTTAAGCCGGGAAAGCACTTCACGACTATCCACACCCAGCGTTTCCGCCAGACTACTCACACGAATCTTGGTCATTGGCCCTACACCTCCCCCAGGAAGTTTCTGTATCGTTCAATTTCAGCAGCCAGGCGTGTAACAAAACCGCCCGGCCTGACGGCAACAGCGCTGCGCGGCGCCTTGCCCAGTATTGCGCCAAAGTCATCCTTGATCAGCACCTTTTCATGACGGACACCATTGGCAACCGCCAGCGCAATGATCTTTTCGCCAATCGCCTCGGAAACATCCGTGGCAACCAGAATAATTCCCGGCTTGGATTTGCCCCTCAGGGCATCGCTGACCAGCGAACCGCCGGACACAAGCTTGCCGGCCTTGTTGGCCAGCCCCAGATAACCCAGGATCCTGTCGCGCATGATCCGGGCTACCATTTCAATCATCTGTTCAGCAGCAGGCGTGGCCACATCCGCCTTGAAAGCACGGCAAAACCCACGCTGCCTTAAAGCCTGTTGCAAGCATGCCGCAGACAGACAGGTATATGCGCCCCTGCCCGGCAGCCTGGCATCCAGATCAGGCAGCACCTCACCCTGCGGAGAGAGCACGAATCTGATCAACTGGTCCTGATCCCGCAACTCCCGGCAACCAACGCAACTGCGCTGCGGTTTCGGCTTTGTGCCGTTTTGCGCCATATCCCGCAGTTACTCCGCCCTTTCTTCCGGATTGGTGGACTCCACTTCCACTTCCGCAGCTTCCGTGGCTTCTTCCAACTCATCGTCGGCACAGGTACCATCGTAGGAGGCAAAGGCCTGCAGCTCTGCCTCAGCCGCCTTGGCTTCGCTCTTGATATCGATCCGGCATCCGGTCAGACGAGCCGCAAGACTAACGTTCTGCCCACGCTTGCCGATCGCCAGCGAAAGCTGGTCATCTGCCACAATTACTTCCAGGCTGCGGTTGTCCTCGTCCACAAATACCTTGGAAACCTGGGCAGGTGAAAGGGCATTGCAGGCAAAGCGGGCAATGTCCTCAGACCAGGGGATAATATCGATCTTTTCCCCGCGCAGTTCGGAAACCACATTCTGCACCCTGGATCCGCGCATACCCACGCAGGCGCCCACCGGATCCACGTCTGAATCATTGGAGGAGACAGCCAGCTTGGCTCGGCTGCCGGGATCACGCACAATGGCATTGATCTCCACAATCCCCTCAGCCAGTTCCGGCACCTCGGCCTCAAACAGTTTGGCCAGCATGCTGGGATGGGTTCGCGATAGGATAATCTGCGGCCCTTTGGTGGTCATGCGGATATCGGTAATGATTGCGCGGATGCGATCACTGGGGCGGTATACCTCGCGCGGCATCTGCTCCTTGGCCGGCAGTACCGCCTCTGCGCGCCCCAGATCAATCAGCAGATCACCTTTCTCAAAGCGGCGCACCATACCGGTAATGATCTCCCACTGACGGTCGCTGTATTCGTTAAAGATCGTATCGCGCTCAGCCTCGCGCACCTTCTGGATGATGACCTGTTTGGCCGTCTGGGCTGCAATCCTTGTAAAGCCGCTGGCATCGAGCTTTTCACCCAGTGAGTCACCGATCTCCACATCCGGGTCGATCTCACGCGCCTCGTCCAGGCTGATCTCTTTATATGAATCCTCCACCTCTTCCACAACCGTAACGAATTCAAACAACTCCACTTCACCGGTTTCAGGGTTGTAATGGGCCTCAAGATCACGTGAATTACGGTATTTCTTATTTGCGGCAGTCAGAACCGCCTGCTCCATGGCTTCAAGGACGATCTGGCGGTCAATGCCCTTTTCCTTGACGATCTGCTCAATGGCATGCTTGAGGCTGATGTTAGTGTCCACGGTTGTATTCTCCTTGCTGACGTATATAAAATTGTTGTTTGTTAAATCATCTGCCGCGAACGGTCAGTTTCAGAATTCAAATTCCAGATTGGCCTTGGCCACCTTGCCCAAAGGGATCGAAGCGGTCTGTCCCTCTTTGAGCTGCAGTTTCACCTGGTCATCCACCAGTCCCTGCAAAGTACCGAGAAACGTCTTGCGACGATTCCCTTCATCATCACAGAACGGCTCATAGGTGCG
>Ga0116183_1001486_pt1 | contig 26550 bp, 22 predicted proteins | sample AD_UKC078_MetaG_FD_89753 | JGI IMG/M metagenome (GOLD analysis project Ga0116183, IMG submission 89753) | Active sludge microbial communities of municipal wastewater-treating anaerobic digesters from USA - AD_UKC078_MetaG | ecosystem: Engineered > Bioreactor > Anaerobic > Digestate | place: USA...
GGTCTGAATCATCCTGTGATTTCGCGTGGCAGTCACGATGGCATGGATATAATCAACGACTTTTTCAGACAGATAGATCTGCTCGGACACAATCCTGCGCGCTTCCAGGATATCATTACGCGTGGCCGCACAAACGATGTCGACCAGACGTTCCCGCACACCTCCGCCGGCGATAATCTGTTTTTCAAGGGCCTCAGGCGGATAACCGATGCCGGTGCAGATCAGAAAACGATCCAGCTGGGACTCCGGCAGCGGAAAGGTGCCGCTTTGGTCACCGGGATTCTGGGTGGCCATGACCATGAACGGATCCGGAAGCAGATGGGTTGTGCCCTCAATCGTAACACGCCGTTCCTCCATGGCCTCCAGCATGGCGCTCTGGGTGCGCGGCATGGCCCGGTTGATCTCATCCAGGAGAACGATGTTGCTGAAAACCGGGCCGGGCATGAATACAAAGCGCCCCTCTTCACGGTTGAAAACTGAAAGCCCGGTGATGTCGGACGGTAACATGTCGCTGGTACACTGGACACGGCCAAATGACAGGCCGGTGCTGCCGGCCAATGCCAGGGCAATCGTCGTTTTGCCCAGACCCGGCAGATCCTCGATCAGAATATGACCACCAGCCAGCAGGGCAATCACGGACAGACGCAGCACCTCCTGCTTGCCCTGCAGGTAACTGGAGGAAAGTGATTCAAGGATATTTGTTATTACATGATTGGATGTGGCTGAAGCCATATTAAAACCCCGTCAAACTGGATTTTTTGAAATTCTATCATAAAAAAAGCCCCCTGTAATATTTACAGGAGGCTCAATATCTTCAATAACATGTATGGGCAATTTTCAGTTAACTTGCAATTACTTAGTCTTTTGCAATCCAAGGTTTGCCCATGGGCAAAATCGGTTTACCAGCCACATCGGCAAGGATTGCACCAGCCATCATATAGAGTGCGCCGCCGGCACAGAAAAGAAGGTCAATTGCAGTTATGGTCAGGATGCTTTTCATACCTGCAAGGAAGACAAGGTCAAGGCCAATGAAACCAACGAGAAGTGTCAGGAAGGTAAAAGCCATCGCACCATGTATTCTCATTGCGGCAAATAGCATAATAATGGTGTAGATTGTATAGCCAACCAAGAAAATACCAATATCATGTGCGCTCACGGCAAGATGTTTTCCTACAAAGGCTACCCCTGCCGCCTGCAAGTCAGCCACCAGCCAGATAGCTGCCAGAGCTAGCCAGAATGCACCATAGGAAACAAAAGCACTGAATCCGAAGTTATTGCCCACCTTGAACTCCAGAAAACCGGCAATTAGCTGGGCAAGACCACCGAACATGATGGCAGTGCAAAACACAATACCTGTTCCTGCAAGACCGAGATTGTGAAGCTGAAGCAGAATTGTTGTAATACCAAAACCTGCCAGCCCTACTACTGCCGGATTACCCAGTTTTCCTCCATGATCAGCCATAAAACCATCCTCCCCTAAAAAATAATACAGTTTTAAAAAATGTTTGAACAAAATATCACAAATACAGTTCAGCTGTCAATCAACCATTTTTGTGCAACCTATCATTTTTGTTTCAGAGATGATTCAAGGTCAGGCGATCCGGATTAGAACAGCTGACATACAGCTATCCACGGGTCCTGAAATTCGACATCTCATCCCGCAAGTTCTGTACCTGATCAACCAGTCCGCTGACCGCTTCATTCAGTGCGTTTGTTGCTTTTGCATTGGTGCCTGCAGACCTGAACACCCGCTCCATGGCAGCGGTAATCCTGCTGCTGCATTCGTTTTGCTTTCCGCAGGCCTGTCTGATCTGCTGGGAAAGATCGTTTACCCTTTCGGTCGAACGGGCGATTTCCTTACCTGCCAGATTCTGTTCGCGGGTTGAATTGCGCACATGGGTGTTCATGCCCTTGATCTGCTCCACGGCAGCCATGATCAGATCGTTGCCACGCTCGTGCTCCCGGGTGGCATTGCGAATCTGGACAATCATCTGGGCCAGGTTTTCCATGGCCTGGCTGATCATATGACTGCCGGAAGCCTGTTCAACGGTGGCGCGTGCAATCTCGCCCACCTGGTCGGATGACTTCTTCATCTTGTCATATATATTGTCGAGCACCTCACCGGAATACTTGGAAAGGTTGGCGCCTGATTCGATACTGTTCTCGGCGACCTTGATCGTCTTGACCGCCAGTTCCGTGTTCTTGATGACATTTGAAATCACATTGCCGATTTCTTTGGTGGAGTATTTTGTGCGGTCTGCCAGTTGCTTGATCTCATCAGCCACAACGGCAAAGCCTTTGCCGTGCTCACCGGCCTGGGCGGCGATAATGGCGGCGTTCAACGCCAAAAGGTTCGTCTGGGCGGTGATATCATCAATCACCCTCAGAATCTCACTGATATCAGAAGCACTGGAGGCCAGCAGATTGACAACCTCGGCCGTAGTATGGGAAGCGCTGCGGATCTCGGCAATACCGGCAATGGTGGCATGCACGGACTCACGGCCAGCTTCGGCGTCCTGCAGCACCTCCCTGGCAATGTCAGCACTGATGCGAGCGTGTTCGCCAACCTGTTTGATGGAAGAATCCATTTCACTGATCGAGGAGGCAGTGGTGGAAGAAATATCCATCAGCACCTGAACACTGCCGCTGATCTGTCTTGCCGCCGTGGTCATCTCCATGATGGAAGAACTGACTTCTTCTACCGTAGCAGCCAGCTTTTCCATGTTTATGGCCACCTCTTCCACACTGGAAGCCATCTGGATCGTGGCTGATGACGTCTCAGCGGCTGATTTGGAAAGGCTCTCTACACCTTCGGCCACATCCTGAACCGACAGATTGATCGCATCTACTGCCGCCGATGTCTCATCGACCGCCGCAGACTGCTCCCGACCGGCAATTGTGACCTGGTGGGCAGTTCCAGAAATATTTTCACTGATAATATGGAGTTCCTGGGTAGAGTCGTTTATCCGCAACACCATAGCGTTAAGACTGCTGACCATGGTCTGCTGAGCCTGATTCAGCGCACCCAGTTCGCCACCTTTAGCCACATCCCTGTCGGACACCTCAACCGTAAGGTCGCCGATAGCCAGCCGGTCAGCGACATCCACCGCAGACAACACCGGTCCCGAGATGGTACGAATAATCCAGAAACTGGCCGTTGCCAGACACAGTATAATCAACACGGCACAGACAACATTCCATTTGAGAAAGTTGCTCTTGAGCTGATCAAAGTAATCGGCTTTGTTAACCCCCGGCACAACCCACATGTTCCAGGCCTTGATATGCCTGTAGGCAACAATCTTTTCCTGTCCTGTTGTCGTCGCCATGTATTCGAACACCCCGGAGCCCTTGTGCCTGTTGATATGGTCAATGTGCGGCTGTCCGGCCAGCACCTTGCCCTCTTCCTTGTGATGGACAGCCAGCGCGCCCTTGTCATCCAGCATGAAGGCATAACCACTCTTGCCGATCCTGACATTGTAGATGAACTGTTTGAAGTCCCGCTCCTTGTAGGCCTCCGGTCTCTCCTTGGCAATGTAATTGATACTGCTCTCCAAGGCATTGGCAACCGCCTCCACATCGGAGACCATGATGTTTTTGATCTCCTGCACCGATATGATATAGGAGACCGTGACACTGAACATCACCGCGATCAGACTGAGGAATGAAAACAGCATCAGCTTCGACTTGATTGAATTGAGCATTGCCATCAACCTCTCGTTGCATTGTATTTGTCAAACAGGATCGCAAACATCTGCGGCCAGTAAACACGACAGGCCACATACCAAAATCTGACAGGGATAATAAGACCTTTACAAAATGATTTCAATGAAGAATCCTGCCAACAGACACCACGGGAGACTTTTTCCATATTAGTAGCCATTGTCCGGCGAAAAGGCATGATACAGTCCACATCAAACAGTTTATTGACACCTGTCACCAATAGAGATATGTTAAAAGCTTGATTTCAAATACTTAGACTTATGTCACCCATAAATACCCGTACAGGAATATGCCGGACCAGATCGGTAAAAACCAGGAACAGACAACGCAATCATACCTGAGCAAACTGGGATTCAACCTGATTGACAGCATTGTCAAGAGGTTTACCAATCCGCAGACCGCCCGTCGCAACAGGTTTATTCTGTTTACACTGACATCCTTGCTGCTTACGTTCATCATCCTTCCGGATCAGCATTTTTCCCGAACTGTTTTTAAGGTCGGCGACATAGCATCATCCGACATACGCGCCCCTCATGACTACATGGTTGAAGATCAGGCTCTGACGGATCTGAGACGTAAGGAAGCCGGGACTCTGTCACCGGTTGTCTACAGCCTGAGCGACCGGGTGCCGGTCTATATTGTCGACAAACTCACATCGGCAATCGCTGCATCAAAAAAATCACCTGCCAAAAGCACGCAACAATCCCCTGAACAGACCAGAAAACAGCTAACGACTATCCTGGACACGGAAGTATCCCTCGTAGAAGCCAGGGCTATACAAACCATCAAGGACGAAAAAGGCTTTCTGGCTGATACTGGACACAAACTCCACAACCTTTACCAGCAAAATATCGTACTCGACGCAAAGGTATTTGAAACGGACATGCGCCGCGGCATAGAAATGCAGGATAATAACGGCAACGTGCTGGGGGCTGTTACCCCGGCCACCAGAATCACTGCCATTGCAGATTCGCGCAAGGCCGTAAGTGGCTGGAAACTATCGGGAGTTGCCCATTTGGAAGACTCCCGGCTGATTACCGCCATCATCACCCGCATCCTGATGCCGAACCTGTTCTACAATCAGGAGGCAACGGCTGCACGCAGCAAGATGGCCATTGAAGCCGTAAAGCCTGTCATGTACAGGGTTCAAAAAGGAGAGATGATCGTCCGCACCGGAGAACGCATCTCTCCCGACCAGGCCAGAAAATTGAATACGGTTTTTCACAGGGATCACAGTGACAACCGTTTCTTCTCGACCCTGGGCACTGCAATGATGATCATGGTGCTGTTTTATTTCCCGTACAGATTTGCCTGTAAAAACATCCGCAAATTCAACCCATCCAACAAGGACATCCTGATTTTATCGCTACTGATGTCCGGCAGTTTTTTCATACTCAAAATCGCCATGCTGATCTCCCGCAACATCGGACCTGTTTTTCCGCAGATCGATCCGGCCATCCTGTTTTATCTCTTCCCGTTCGCCGCTGGCCCAATGATCGTAAGGGTGATCATCAATTCCGAAGTTGCCCTGGTTTATTGCGCTGTCATGGCGCCACTGCTCGGCATCATGTTCAACGACAACATGTCCGTGCTGATCTACGCCCTGCTGGGCGGCATTGTTGGCGCCCACGGCATGCGCCAGTGTACAGACAGAAGCACGATCTACTTTGCCGGCCTGAAGATTGCTCTGGCAAACCTTCTGCTGGCAGTTTCATTCCAGGCCTTCAACAACACATTGTTCAGCTTCCAGACACTATATGTGGCGCTGTTCGCCGTGCTTGCCGGCATGTTGAATGCCGTGCTTGCCTCTGGCCTGATCCCGGTGATAGAAATGCTGTTCAACTACACTACCGACATCAAGCTGCTGGAACTGGCCAACCTCAATTCGTCCCTGCTGCGTGAATTGATGATGAGGGCGCCGGGGACATACCACCACAGCGTGATGGTCGGCAACCTGGTAGAAGGCGCTGCAGAAGCAGTCAACGCCAACCCACTGCTGGCCAGGGTTGCAGCGTATTACCACGATATCGGCAAGCTTTCCAAACCGCTCTATTTCATTGAAAACCAGACCGGAGACGACAATCGCCACGACAAGCTGGCCCCCAGCATGAGTGCCCTGATCCTGATCTCACATATCAAGGAGGGGGTTGAGCTGGCCAGAGAAAAACAACTGGGACAGCCGATCATCGATATTATCCGACAACACCACGGCACCGGCCTGATCCGCTTTTTTTATGACCGTGCGCAAGCCCTTGCTGAAGCTAGCGGCAGCATTGTCGAGGAGACGGAGTTCCGTTACCCCGGCCCCAAGCCTCAAACCCGCGAAGCAGGCATAGTCATGCTGGCAGACTGTGTGGAGGCCGCCTCCCGTACCCTGGCCAATCCGACACCGGACAGGATTCAGGGCATGGTCCAAACGCTGATCAACAGGATATTCATCGACGGTCAACTGGACGAATGCGAGCTGACGCTGAAAAACCTGCATGAGATCGCCAAAAGTTTCAACCACACCCTGAACGCCTTTTATCATCACCGCATCGACTATCCCGAGCCGGCGCACAAAGGAAGCAACGGGATCAAGAAGACTTCACCGAAAAATCGTCCGCCCGTGTCGGACCAGAGCAAACATTCAGACGGAGGCAAACCAAGTGGAGATCATGCTGAGCAACCGCCAGAGACGCTACCAGGTCATGCCAGGCCAGCTCCGAAAAGTGGCGGCGAGGATATTAAACGCCTTGGGATGTCCTGAAGGCACACAACTGTCGGTTTCCATCGTCGGCGACCGCACCATCCGAACCATCAACCGGGATTACCTGCAAAAAGACAGACCGACCAACGTAATTTCATTCTCACTGCAGGAGGGAGAACATGCCGGATTGAATCCACTGGCACTGGGGGATGTCATCATTTCAGTCGATACTGCTTACCGTGAGGCGCAGGCTGGCGGCATGGAGCTGTTCGAGCGGCTATGCTTGCTGATGCTGCACGGCATACTGCATCTGTGCGGATACGATCATGAACGGAGCGGAGAGGCTGAAGCCGCAAAAATGGAGAAAAAGCAGAAGCAGTTATTCAAGATGCTTGAGACGGAAGGCCTGCTCAATTAGCATCAGAAAAGACGCATTTGAAAATACAACCAGACGGAGGGGTTCCGCATTGGAAGATGGCAGTACCATAAAAACCGGGCTTATTGAACTTTTCAACCGCTTTTTAACCGGGCGTCGCAAGATCACCTCCGATGAGCTCCATGACCTGATCAGGGTCGGCGAGGATGAAGGCATTGTCAATGAAGAGGAAAGCGAGATGATCCGCTCGATCTTTTCGCTGCGTTCAACCGTCGTGCGTGAGATCATGGTGCCTCGCACCGACATGGCCTGCGTTTCAGTCGAGGCATCTATCAAGGAAATCCTGGAAACCATCATTTCATGTGGACACTCGCGCATTCCGGTCTACGAAAACAATATCGATAACATCATCGGCCTGCTCTACGCCAAAGATCTGCTCAGATACTGGTTCGAGCAGCCTGACCAGCTGCAGGTTCGCTCGATTGTGCGCACCCCCTATTTCATACCGGAAACGAAAAATCTTGAACAGCTGCTGCAGGAGTTCAAGCTAAAACATGTGCACCTGGCGATTGTGATCGACGAATACGGCGGCACATCAGGCCTGGTGACCATTGAAGACCTGCTGGAACAGATTGTGGGCGACATCCAGGACGAGTACGACCGGGAGGAAGCACGATATATTGTCAATCCGGATGGTTCCATCACGGCCGATGCACGCATGCCGGTTGAGGAGTTGGAGGAGCATTACAGTATTCAGATCGAGCGAGACAAGTTTGATACCGTGGGAGGACTGATTTTCCATCTGACCGGCAAAATTCCGTCCGTCGGCGATGTGATCGAAAGCGAATCGCTGCGCTTTACCGTGCTGGAGGCGGACAAACGCCACATCATCAAGGTAGGCATTAACACCTTGGCGGACAATGGGCAGGTTGCATAGTGACCTTCAGGCCAACCCTTCCCAATCTGTCCGAACTGTTTGACCGTCGCAGTTATCTGGCAATCCTGTCCGGGGCACTGATAGCCCTTTCCTTTCCCAACACCGGCCTGTCTTTTTTGGCCTGGGTAGCTTTGGTACCGCTACTGGCAGCCCTGGAAAACTGCTCCGTCAAAACGGCCTTCCGGGTCGGCTTTACCTGCGGCATTACCGCTTACGCAGCACTGCTCTACTGGATCAATATCGTCGTCACGCAATATGGTCGGCTCCCCTGGGCGATGAGTATTCCGGTCTACCTGGCGCTGGTCATATGGCTGGCCATGTTCACAGGCTTGACCACGCTGGCAACCCGCTTTGCAGAAAACAGCGGCATCAAGGCAGCCCTGACCCTCCCTGTGGCCTGGGTGACCGGCGATCTGCTCCGTTCATTTCTGCTGACCGGTTTTCCCTGGGCCATGCTGGGGCATTCCCAATACCGTACCCTGCCCCTGATCCAGATCGCTGACATTTGCGGCGTTTATGGAATTACACTATTGATTGTGCTCGGCAACGCAGTGTTATACCGCGCCATACGGGCCATCAGCAGCAGGGGGACCGGCTATCCGGTCAAAAGCGCACTCGTGCTGCTGATGCTGCTGATCAGCACGCTGTTTTACGGTTTCAATCGTCTCAACCACACAGAACAGCCCGAATCCAAACCGCTGCGCGTCACGCTGGTCCAGGGTAATATCGACCAGGATATCAAGTGGAGTCCGGCATTTCAGGAACAGACCCTGCGCATCTATGAAAAACTTACCCGTGAGGGAACCGGCAAAGGGGTTGACCTGATCGTCTGGCCGGAGAGTGCAGTACCGTTTTTCCTCCAGGACGAACCGGTGTTTGCCAATCGGCTGAAAAAACTGGCCTTCGAGACGTCAGCCGCTCTTCTGACCGGCAGCCCGGCACATGAAAAGCGTAACGGCATAACCACCTACCTGAACAGCGCCTTTGTAATCGCTCCCAATGGTGAAATTGTCGGCAGAAGCGACAAACTGCACCTGGTGCCATTCGGTGAATATGTGCCTTTGGGGCGATTCCTGCCATTCATCAAAAAGATCGTGGTCGGCATCGGCGACTTTTCGCCAGGATTGCGTGCCGAACCCCTAAGGGTTGACCACACCACTGTCGGCACGCTGGTCTGCTTCGAGGCCATCTTTCCGGAGGTTGCCAGGGCCTATGTCAACAACGGGGCCCGGATACTTGTCAACATCACCAACGATGCCTGGTTCGGCCGATCTTCCGCCCCTTACCAACACCTGTCGATCGCCGTGTTCCGCACGGTGGAAACCCGTACCCCCATGCTGCGCGCAGCCAACACCGGTGTAACCGCCATCATCGACCAAAACGGTCACATCGGTTCAATGACCGAACTTTTCAGGGAGGATTTCCGCACCGGAGAAATCAGGCCGGGCAGCGGCAAATCACTATACCTGAAAATAGGAGACCTGCCGGCCGGGCTCTGCGCTTTACTGACTGCTGTCATCATCATGCTGGCCTGGTCCAGACAAAGAAAAACGGCCAGTGCTGATAACGACAAGATCACAAACAAGGAGTTGCACACATGTTCAGAGAAGAAGCCGCACGCCTGAAAGACCTGGAAGAACGTATCGCCAATCTCCGGGGGTCGCTTTGACATCAACACCAAGCGCGAGTCAATCCAGGAAATTGAAGCTCGGATAGCTGCCCCAGGATTCTGGGACAATGGCGAAAAAACCCAGAATATCCTCCGTGAACGCACCGGTCTGGAGAAGATTGTCCAGATGTGGGACACACTCAATCGCCAGTTGGATGATTATCGGGTCATGATCGAATTGGGTGAAGAAGCCCAGGACACCGACACCCTGGCCGAGACCAACCAGATGGGGCAAAAACTGCAGGCAGATGTTGAGGCCGCCGAGTTCCAGAAGATGCTTTCCGGCACCCACGACCGCAATTCCTGCTTTGTGTCGATCAATTCCGGAGCTGGTGGCACTGAATCCCAGGACTGGGCCGAGATGCTGCTGCGCATGTACCTGCGCTATTGCGAAAAAAAGGGGTGGAAGACCGCCATTACCGAAATACAGACCGGCGAGGAAGCGGGTATCAAGTCAGTCACCTTCAGCGTATCCGGCGAATATGCATATGGCCATCTCAAGGCCGAGGCCGGCATCCACAGACTGGTACGCATTTCACCATTTGACAGCAACGCCCGGCGCCACACATCATTTGCCTCCTTCTATGTCTTTCCGGAAATCGAGGAAGAAGATATTGACATTAAAATCAGCGAGTCAGACCTGCGCATCGACACCTATCGTTCCAGCGGTGCCGGCGGTCAGCACGTCAATACCACCGATTCGGCCGTCCGTATCACCCACCTGCAGACCAACATCGTTGTCGCCTGCCAGACCGAACGAAGCCAGCACATGAACAAGGCTACGGCAATGCGGGTATTACGTTCCAAACTGTATGAACGTGAGATGGAAGAACGCAATGCCAAGGCATCGGAAATTGCCGGAGAGAAAAAGGAAATCGGGTGGGGCAGCCAGATCCGGTCTTATGTGCTGCATCCTTATAAAATGGTCAAGGATCTGCGTACAGGGATCGAGTCCGGCAACCCGGACAACGTGCTGGATGGAGATCTCGAAGAGTTTGTTGTCGCCTACCTGATGGGGGTCAGGAGAAACGTGTCCGACGCAGACTGACAACAAGGCTGCTGCATTCGAATTATTAAACGGGCCCCGCACGCAAAAAAGCCGCACACTTAAACCGTGAGCGGCTTTTTAAATCCCCGGCCTTGAACACAGCCTACGCCTCGGTATTAACCGAAACCTTCATCTGCGACATGAGGTCGTTCATGCGGGCATACATTACCGGCGGCGTCTGATAGATCAGCCCGTGCTTACTGTCCATGAACCTGACTCGCAAATCACCCCTGGAATTATATGTGAATTGCACTTCACCTATCCCGACAGTCTGCTGTTGTTCCTTGCGCTTCTCCTCCCTGGCCTTTTCTGCCCGAACGGCTTCGTCCCTGATCTCGGATGTCTCCAGATCGCTAGACCTGGACACCAGAGTGACTGTATCAACCAACCCGCTGGTTTTATTATTGTTACTGGCAGAATTGGGGGTGGAGCTGCCGGACACGGTCACGGCAGCAGCATGCTGCCCCGCCATACCAGACATGGACGCAGCAGGCATAGCAGCTGTGGGTGTGGCTGTTTCCATGCTTACGTTAGCTGTTACCGTCATGACTGAAGCTCCACAGTGATTGAGAGTGCTGTGCATTTTTTGCGCACATTCTATTAATAATATAAGCCTTTGCAAATTATTCGTAAATATTTTTTTGAAACGGTGTTTTGCCTCTTAATCAACAGGGCATCCAGACGAGAAATGCAATCAGTCGCATCACCCTGAAATTGACTGAGCAAACCCTAAGGATGGCAAAAAAAACTTTACTCGCCACATTCAATTATGGATACTATCCGGAAAATCTTCTAAGGCCATCACCTGCTGCAAAGGTCACTCAAACAATGAAAAGATCATTTTTTGCCATCACATGCTGCCTACTGCTTTCCCTGTCCACAATGGCGGCCCAGGCTGCCCCTGTAAGCGGCATTAAAAGGCTCGGTTATGCCATTCAGATGGGCGCCTTTTCCAATGCCGGCAACGCCGAACGTTTTGCGCGCATGCTGCAATCCAAAGGCATTGAGGCCTTTTACTTCCGCAAGGATAACGGCATATACGCTGTCCGGTTCGGTGATTTTGCCACAAAAGACAAGGCCCGCAAAGCGGCCTCCAGGCTGGTTGCAGCAAAACTGATCGACAGTTACTATATTGCCCCGCCCAGCGAAATTGTTTTCAAACCGGCTGTTGCCGTCAATGGCGGCAAAACAACCAAAAAGGACAACCAAAAGCCGGAACCAGTCGATACCAAACCGCATGCCAACATCAAACCCAACGAAACCAAAGGAGAGCAGGACATGGGTGCCGTTGCCGCCAGGACAGCGGAACGCTTCGTAGGCATCCCCTATCGCTGGGGCGGCAACAATGTGGTTGACGGCATGGACTGCAGCGGCTTCGTTCGGGCGGTTTACAATCTGTGCGGCGTCAGCATACCGCGCACATCACGGGAACAGTTCAAGACCGGTACAGCTGTTGGCAGGGAAAAACTCGAGGATGGCGACCTGGTCTTTTTTGGATCATCGTCCAGCAAGATCAATCACGTCGGCATCTATGTGGGTAACAGGAAATTTGTACATGCGCCGCGCCGAGGCGAGGACATCAAGGTAACAACTCTGGACGACAGCTATTTCGAAAAACGTTTCGTCGGGGCACGCAGATACTTTCAATAACAACCAGTACAAACCAGAATACGAGGATAGCATGGCCATAATCAAACCTTTCAAGGCGTTACGCCCGAAGCAGACACAAGCCCACCTGGTAGCAGCATTGCCATACGACGTCATGAATGTGGAAGAGGCACGTGAAATGGCAGCCGAAAATCCGGAGAGCTTTCTGCACATTTCCCGACCGGAGATCGATCTGTCGGCCGATGTGGATCCATACGATGAGCAAGTCTATGTAAAAGGACGTGAAAACCTCACTGCATTCGTGAACAGTGGCACACTCACCAGCGATTCCGATGAATGCTACTATGTCTACCGGCAGCGCATGGGCATAATCGAGCAGACAGGTCTGGTTGTCTGTGCCGGCGTAGATGACTACCAGTCCGGCATCATCAAAAAGCATGAGCTTACCCGTGCCGACAAGGAAGAAGATCGGGTCAAGCATATCGACTACCTGGATGCCAACGACGAGCCGGTCTTCTACATCGCAAAGAAGAATGATGAAATCGAGACCATTATCCGAGAAGTGACTCTGGCTGCCCCGGAATATGACTTCACCACTCCTGACGGAGTGTCTCACACGCTCTGGATTATCAGCGACCGGCGCCTGATTGAACAACTGACCGCCCTGTATGCACACATTCCAAGATTGTATGTTGCTGACGGCCATCACCGCAGCGCGGCAGCCAGCAGGGTGCGTAACATGCGCCGCGCTGCCAACCCCCGGCACACTGGCCAGGAAGAGTACAACTTTTTCCTGACCGTCATCTTTCCGGAAGATCAGCTGCACATCATGCCATATAACCGCGCCGTAAAGGATCTCAACGGATTGGATATCCCGAGTTTCATGGAACGTATCAGGGCCGATTTCGAGGTAAAACCATCGGACTGTCCGGTAGCGCCACAATCACGCCATGATTTCGGTATGTATCTGGACAACCGCTGGTACCTGCTGCGCGCCCTGCCCGGCACGGTGGATGAAGACGATACCGTTGCCAGACTGGATGTCTCCATCCTTCAGGACCGCCTGCTCAGCCCGGTGCTGGGCATTGACAACCCCAGAACCGACAAACGCATCCACTTCGTCGGCGGCATCCGCGGCAACGACGAACTGGTCAAGCTGGTGGACTCCGCAGAATACGCCGTGGCATTTTCCATGCACCCCACCTCCATCAGGGAGCTGGTCGAACTGGCCGACCAGGATCAGATCATGCCCCCCAAATCAACATGGTTCGAGCCCAAACTGCGCAGCGGGCTGTTTGTACACCTGCTCAGCTGAATGCTCATGTTCGAACAGGCAGCTGACATTGTCAGACAGGCCGAGGTATTCATTGTCACCGCTGGAGCCGGGATGGGGGTCGACTCCGGCCTGCCCGACTTCAGGGGCGACCAGGGCTTTTGGAAAGCCTACCCCATGTACGCCCGACTAGGTCTGTCATTCGCGGATGCCGCCAACCCGCAACACTTTGAGCATGATCCCGCCTTTGGCTGGGGTTTCTACGGACATCGCACCAATCTCTACCGCGAAACCGTGCCCCATGAAGGCTTTCACATCCTGCAGCAATGGATCAGTCGCAACGCTGCCGAGTTTTTTATCATTACCTCCAATGTGGATGGACAGTTCCAGAAAGCCGGTTTTTCCGATGACCGCATCCTTGAAGTGCATGGCTCCATTCACCACCTGCAATGCATCAAACCCTGCTGCCACGACATCTGGCCCAATCATGAGGAGATTGATGTTGACCTTGCAAGCATGCGGGCGCGCTCAATCCCATTATGCCCTTACTGCAACAACATCAGCCGCCCCAACATCCTGATGTTCGGAGACTGGTCCTGGCTGCCTGAACGTACCAACAGCCAGGAATCCGCCTTCCAAACCTTCATGGAACGAAACAGCAGCAGCCGCATAGCCGTAATAGAGATTGGAGCCGGAACCGCCATTCCTACCATTCGGGCCACATCCGAAAGAATCGGACGCAACCACGCCAAGGTTGCGGTAATCCGTATCAACCCCCGCGAATTCCAGATTCAGCCACCCCATATTTCCATTCCATGCGGAGCACTGGAAGGACTGCAGCAGATTGACAGATATCTGGGCAACATGTCCGGCAAATAGTTCTTGCCATTCAATCAATCACTGTGCTAAAAAATAACGCTTTATATTTCACACGCCCCGAAACAACCGGCGGTGTCCCTTGTGGCTTGCGGGGATTTTACGGGGCGGAGGACAAACCAAAGGAGAAACAAGCATGTCAAGTATCAGCATGAAAGAATTGCTGGAGGCCGGTGTTCATTTCGGTCACCAGACCAAGCGCTGGAACCCCAAAATGAAGCCCTATATCTTCGGGGCTCGCAACGGCATCTACATCATCGACCTTCAGAAAACCGTCCGTTACTTCAAATCAGCCTACAGCTTCGTAAAAGATTCCGTACAAAACGGCAGCACGGTGCTGTTCGTCGGCACAAAAAAGCAGGCTCAGGATTCGGTGGCTGAAGAAGCTGAGCGCTGCGGCATGTTCTATGTAAATCAGCGTTGGCTGGGCGGCATGTTGACCAACTTCTCAACCGTCAAGCAGAGTATCGATCGTCTTAAAAGGATCGACGCCATGTTCGAAGACGGATCAATCGAAGCCTACCCTAAAAAGGAACGGCTGCTGTTGGAGAAGGATCGCCAGAAGCTGCAGAAGATTCTGGGCGGCATCAAGGGTATGAACAAACTGCCCAGCGTCATGTTCGTCATTGACCCCAAGAACGAAGAAATTGCCATCCAGGAAGCCAACAAGCTTGGCATCCCGGTTGTTGCAGTAGTTGACACCAACTGCGATCCCGAACCGATCAACTATGTCATCCCAGGCAACGATGATGCCATTCGTGCCATCAGACTGCTTTCTTCAAAGATTGCCGATGCCGTCATTGAAGGTTCCCAATCCCGCAAGCAGGCAATGCAGGCTGACAGCGAAGGCGCAGCAGAAGAAAACGTTGAGGAAACTGCCGAAGAAACTGCAGCAGAATAGGCTTACCATGGACGGGATCAGCTTTACTGGTCCCGTCCATGCATTCCTTCACCCCCCTTTTTCCAAAAGACAAAACACAATTGAAGGAGTTAGATAAATGGCTATCACAGCAGCTCAGATCAATGAACTCAGAAAATCTACCGGCGCAGGCATGCTGGATTGCAAGAAGGCGCTTGAACAGACCGAGGGTGATTTCGAAAAAGCGGTTGACTATCTCCGCACCAAAGGCCTGGCTGCCGCAGCCAAAAAAGCCGACCGGGCAGCTACCGAAGGCGCGGTTGCAGCGGTTGTTGCTGAAGACGGCAAAAGCGGTGTTCTACTGGAGGTCAACAGCGAAACAGACTTCGTGGCAAAAAACGAACTTTTCCAGAACTTTGTCATCAATGTCGGCAAACATATCCTGGCACAGAAACCGGCAACGGTAGACGAACTGCTTGCCCAGCAATGCCAGCTCGGTGCCGGCGACGCATCCAAAACAGTCAAGGAATACCTGAGCGAATCAATTGCCGTCATCGGTGAAAACATCCAGATCCGCCGTTTCGAAACATTCAATGTCAGCGGCAATGGCTGCATCGGATCATACATCCATGGCGCCGGCAAGATCGGGGTCATGGTTCAGCTTGACACACCTGCTGTCACTGCCGAAAACAGGGAAGCACTCCAACTGCTGGCCAAAGATGTCGCCATGCACTCAGCCGCAGCGGCCCCACGCTATGTTAACCGTGATCAGGTGCCGGCTGACGTGCTTGAGCGTGAAAAAGAGATCTACCGTGCCAAGGCAAGGGAGACCGGCAAACCGGATAATATCATCGAAAAAATTATTGTCGGCCAGATCAACAAGTTCTATTCCGAGGTCTGCCTTAATGAGCAGATCTACGTCAAGGACACCGACAAGACCATCCCCCAGGTACTCAAGGAAACCGGCACAGCAGCCGGCGGAACGATCACGATCAACCACTTCGGGCGCTTCGTGCTCGGTGAGGGACTGGAAAAGAAGGAATCGGACTTCGCCGCCGAGGTAGCGGCTGCGGCCGGCCTCAACTGATCTTGCAAGCCGGCCGGAAGGCCGGCTTTTTTTATATCCGTCGGACACTGGCCCAGCGTTCCGTACAGGAAGGACCAAAACAATGAACAGGAAAGCCTTTAGCAGGGTGCTGCTGAAACTGTCGGGAGAATCCCTCGCCGGCGAACAGGGCTACGGCATTGACCCGCAAACCATTACGACTATTGCCAGGGAAGTCAAGGAGGTCGTGGATCAGGGTGTGCAGCTGGCACTTGTCATCGGCGGCGGCAACATTTTCCGCGGTCTGGCAGCATCATCCAAGGGTATGGATCGGGCCAGCGCTGATTACATGGGTATGCTGGCCACCATGATCAACTCACTGGCCATGCAGGATGCCCTGGAGAAGGCTGGCGTTGCAACACGGGTACAGTCCGCCATCGACATGCAGGAAGTGGCCGAGCCATACATACGCCGCCGCGCCATGCGGCATCTGGAAAAAGGACGCGTGGTCATCTTCGGGGCCGGCACCGGCAATCCGTACTTCACGACCGATACGGCTGCCAGCCTGCGCGCCATGGAGATCAATGCCCAGGTGATCCTCAAAGGCACCAAGGTCGACGGCGTCTACTCTGCCGACCCCAAAAAGGATCCTGAAGCCGTGCGGTATACTCAGCTCAGCTACATCGAGGTACTCAAAAAGGGGCTGCAGGTCATGGATGCGACCGCCACCTCGCTATGCATGGACAACAAGCTACCCATCATCATCTTTGACCTGACAACCGAAGGTAATATCAAAAAGGTTATCAATGGTGAAGAAATCGGCACCATCGTACAAGGAGAATAGACCATGGCCAAAACCGTTATCGCAGACATGAAATCCCATATGGAAAAGACCGTCTCCGTGCTCAAGGGGGAGTTCCAAAAGATTCGCACCGGCAGAGCCAGCACCGGCATTCTCGACAGCATTCGGATCGATTACTACGGTAACCCGGCCCCCATCAGCCAGGTTGCCACACTGGCAGTGCCGGAAGCCAGAACCATCATAATCTCCCCCTGGGAATCCAAGATGATTGCGATCATTGAAAAGGCAATCCTCAATTCCAACATCGGACTGACGCCATCAAACGACGGCAAGGCCATCCGGCTGAACCTGCCCCCGCTGACCGAAGAACGTCGCAAGGAGATCGTCAAGGACATCAAGAAAAAGGCCGAAGACGACAAGGTCGCCCTGAGAAATATCCGCCGCGATGCCATTGACAAGCTGAAAAAACTGGAGAAGGACAAGGCCATTACCGAGGATGAACTGAAACGCTTCGAGAAGGATGTGCAGGACACCACCAAGGCATTCGAGGCCAAGGTTGATGAAGCGGTCGCCCACAAGGAAAAAGAGGTAATGGAAGTCTGATGCCGCAACTGGACCCACAAAAACTGCCGGTGCATCTGGCCATCATTATGGATGGCAACGGACGCTGGGCGCAACAACGCATGCTGAAACGCATCGTTGGACATCAGCGCGGCGCTGAAACTGTAAATCTGGTGGTAGAGCAGGCCTGGCTGCTCGGCATCAGATATCTGACCCTGTTTGCCTTCTCCTCGGAGAACTGGTCGCGCCCGGCAATCGAGGTCAAAGCGCTGATGACCCTGCTCAAGAAGTATATCCAGAAAGAAACAGCGCGGATGGTTAAAAAGAACATCCGTTTCAATGTGATTGGCAACCGCGGTGACCTGCCACCAGACGTCATTGCCCTGCTTGATAAGGCCATTATCGATACAGCTGCATGTAGCGGCATGGTGCTTACCCTGGCCCTGTCCTACGGGGGCAGACAGGAGATCAGCATGGCTGCCACCCGCATCGCCAGGGATGTGGCGGCAGGCGAATTGTCGCCCGATGATATCTCAGTCAACACCTTCGGGAAGTACCTGGACACGGGCGGCTTACCCGACCCAGACTTTCTGATTCGCACCAGCGGAGAAATGCGCATCAGCAACTTCCTGCTCTGGCAACTGGCATACACAGAACTGTATTTTACGGAAACCAACTGGCCGGATTTCACCATTAATGAGTTTCACAAGGCGCTCCTGGATTATCAGTCCCGAGAGCGGCGTTTCGGAATGACCAGTGAGCAACTCACCCCGGTCAACGGACACTGAACCCCTTTCAGCATGAACACTCAAATGCGGATATCGGCAAGGAGATATTATTAAAAGACTTATTACCGCACTGTTTTTGCTGCCGGTTGTAATACTGACCATTATCAAGGGCAGCCCGCTGCACTTCGCCATACTGTTGGGTATCTGCACCTTCATCGGCATGCGCGAATTCTACACCATGGCCCTGCCCGAACGCTGCTTGGAATCCTGGCTGGCTGCTGTTTGCGCAACCACCATGATCTTTGTGCCATTGCTGGCAGGCGACCGTATGGCCCTGTGCGCGATAACATTGCTGTTTTTGGCCTTTGCATTAATCTTCCTGTTCCGCATCAAGGACATCACCACCGCCGCCCGTGAAACCGCGTATGCCCTGCTGGCCTTCAGCTACATTCCTCTACTGATCATGCATCTGGTCATGCTGCGCCAGACCCATTACGGCGTCCAGTGGCTGCTGGTGATCATGCTGATTGTAATGACAAACGACTCCGCCGCCTATTACTGCGGCAGTGCATTCGGCAAACATCGGCTCTATCCGCTGGTCAGCCCTAAAAAAAGTGTTGAGGGCGCTGTCGGCGGCCTGCTGGGCAGCATCTGCGGCACCATGCTGGCCAAATACACCTTCTTCCCCCAGTTAACCATAGCCGATGCACTGCTTACCGCTGTATTCATCGGCATGATCGGACAGGCCGGCGATCTGTTCGAGTCGATGCTCAAGCGCAGTTTCGGGGTCAAGGACTCCGGCAGCATCATCCCCGGCCACGGCGGTGTGCTTGACCGTCTGGACAGTATCATCTTTGCCGCACCGGCCGCATATTACTACGCAATTCTCATCTTCAAGGGATAACAGCACATGAAAAAGCTTTCCATACTCGGGTCAACCGGTTCAATCGGCGTCAGCACACTGGAAATCGTCGCCGCCCACCCGGACCGTTTCCAGGTGATCGCCCTCACCGCTGGCAAAAACCTGGAACTGCTTGCCAGCCAGATCAGGCAGTTTTCACCACGCATTGCCGCTGTGGCGTCAGAGGCGGATGTGCCCAGACTTAAGGAGCTCTGTGATGGTCTCAAGGTGGAGATCCTGGGCGGGGTTCAAGGACTGGTTACCGCAGCTACCGCAGATGAAACCGAAATGGTGGTAGCTGCAATCGTGGGGGCAGCCGGACTGGTACCAACCGCCGCCGCCATTCGAGCCGGTAAGGACATTGCCCTGGCCAACAAGGAAACCCTGGTCACAGCCGGTCACATCTTCATGGAGATGGTAGACGCCGAGGGGGTCAAACTATATCCCGTCGACAGCGAACACAGCGCCGTATTCCAGTCCATGGAAGGCCACCGCCGCCAGGATATCAGCCGCATTATCCTGACCGCCTCCGGAGGCCCTTTCCTCAACACTGCAATGGAACAACTGGCTGGCGTGACCGTACACGACGCGCTGAATCACCCAAACTGGAGCATGGGCAGGAAAATCACCATCGACTCGGCCACCATGATGAACAAAGGGCTGGAAGTAATCGAAGCCCACTGGCTGTTCAACACCCCCATGGAAAAGATCGCTGTCAACATCCATCCCCAGAGCATCATTCACTCCATGGTGGAATATGTGGACGGCTGCGTGATGGCCCAGTTGGGCATGCCGGACATGAAGGCGCCGATTGCCTACGCCCTCTCCTACCCGGAGCGCATCACCAGCGGTATCAAACCGCTCGACCTGACGGAACTGAACGGGCTGACATTCTTCAAGCCTGATCTGGAAAAGTTCCGCTGCCTGGCCCTGGCATACCAGTCGATTACTGCCGGACAGAGTATGCCGGCTGTCATGAACGCCGCCAATGAAATTGCGGTAGAAGCCTTCCTAGATGGACGTATCCCGTTCATGCAGATCAGCCGGGTAATTGAATCAACCATGCAGGCCCACCCGGCCCACAAGATTTCGTCAATTGAAGAGGTACTGGAGGCTGACACGTGGGGACGCCGCACAGCCGCCAGCATATGCAGGGGGTTGACCAACTGATATGACGATCATATACGCCATCATTGTTCTCGGCATCCTCGTATTTGTGCACGAACTGGGTCATTTTCTGGTTGCCAAGGCCTTTAACGTAAAAGTTGAGAAGTTTTCCCTGGGTTTTGGTCCTAAGCTTTTCAGCAAAACCTGGGGTGAAACGGAATATCTGGTCTCCGCCTTCCCGCTGGGGGGCTACGTCAAGATGTTTGGCGAAGGCGGTATTATCGAGGGCAGTGACGCCAATCACCATTCAACTGATAGCAAATCGGAACAAGCGGCCACAGAAACACCCGTAGTGCTGACCGAAGAAGAAAAGGAGCGTTCATACGCCCAAAAGCCGCCGCTAGCCCGCATCGCCATCGTAATGGCCGGGCCGCTTTCCAACCTGCTGTTTGCCTGGCTGGCCTTCATAGTGCTCTCCATGACGGGTGTACCAACCGTCACCACCAGAATCGGTGAGGTTATTGCGGACAAACCGGCCTTCAAGGCCGGCATTCGCAGCGGCGACCGGATCACGGGCATTAATGGCAAACAGGTATCAAACTGGCAGGACATCTCGGCCACCATCGTCAGCGGCAAGGGACAACCGGTAAAACTGGACATCAGACGGGGTGATCAGGAGCTGAAACTGGTCATCACCCCCGAACCGCTGGTCACTCAGAACGTTTACGGAGAGAAGGTCGACGGTTACATCATCGGCATCAAATCAGCCGGTGAGGTTATCACCGAATACTATGGCCCGGTCCAGGCATTGGCCAAGGGCACTGAGCAGACCATCAAGGTCACCGAACTGACCGTCATGTCATTTGTAAAGATGGTGCAGCGCGTTGTGCCGCTGGACAACGTCGGCGGTCCAATCATGATCGTCAAGATGGCCGGCGAGCAGGCTTCGGCCGGAGCATCCAGCCTGCTGGCCTTCATGGCGCTGCTTTCGGTCAACCTGTGCATACTCAATCTGCTGCCTGTTCCGGTTTTGGACGGCGGTCACCTGGTATTCTACCTCTGGGAGCTGGTCTTCGGACGACCGGTCAGCGAGAGGGTGCGTGAACGTGCCCAGCAGGTCGGCATGGCCCTGCTGCTGACTCTGATGGCATTTGCCTTCTATAACGACATCGCCCGTTATTTCGTCGGAAAGGGATAACCACAAAGATATATCCGGAAACAGAAGAAGGCGCCGTCAGGCGCCTTCTCATATTCTGCGGCAAGATTCAGAAGGCATCAGGAAAACCGGCGCGCCAGATCGTTGTCAATCACATATACGCACATCTCCCTGGCACTCTGGCTGGTATAACGATAGCGTTCAGCTCCTAGATTTCCTATCAGGAAGGTTACATCGTTGCGGATGCGCTGATCATAGGTCTTGAAACTGTCGGTTCCAAAGTCCTTGATGGCGCGACGGAAGTTCTCGTTATCCAGAAACGGTTCCAGAGACTTGTCCTTCAAGTTGTTCACATAATGTTCGTGCAGCGTTTTGTAAAGATTCGTCTGCACAGGTTCCTTGCCTTCCACCATGATCTCCTGGGTCAGCGTCCGTGATGCATACTCCTTCTGTGTTTCCGAACGGAACTTGATCCTTGTGGCATCGCTCGCATTCGGCCCCAAAAACCTGAGTTCTAAAGAGCAGAGAAATTCGTTGCTGATCTCCAGTTTCTCGCCGGTATAGTTGCAGATCGCTGTTGAGCCGTTCTCAAAATTGACGGCGAACATGTAGTTGAGAATATCGCGGGAAATCTGCTGTTCGTTGAAATAGTACAGCGCCTCCTTGACCTCCTGCAGTACGGTATAGTCGTAGTTGCGCACCAGCGAATCCAGGAAACCGGGTGGAAGCATGTCGATCAGGTCGCTGCGCCAGTTCTTGAAGAAACTGCCCAGACTGGACATGGTGATCAATTTATCCTTGCGCACATTGGCGCTGTAAAACTCGCCAAACAGCTTGATCGAATCGCGGCCGGAGAAACCGGTCACCCCCTCGCTCTCGGATTCGTCGATGATCCTGCGACGACGCTTGGCGTTCAGCCGCTTGCGATCCTCCTCCGTCAGCCAAGGCGGTATGTGTCCGGCATAAATCTCCATCTTCAGCAGCAGCAGGTTTTCATCACAGTACATGGCATACCTGGACGGATCTTCGATCCATTCCAGCATGGCCTCGGATTTGGAGTTCATGCGCGTGGCGATGATCAGTCGGGCAAAATTGTGTATCACGCGCGGCAGAAAGCTCTCATCGATGTGCCGCCCGAAGATGTGACGATAGATATCAACTTCCGTATGCAGATCCATTACATAGGGTACATTGATGAATTCGATCCGGTCACTGAAGGACTTAAACCCCTCGATGGCCTTCTCATCCTCCGGATTCATCAGGGCAATGAACAATGACCTGACATTCTCTTCGACCTGCTCAACCTTGTGGATCCCCTCACTGATGATGTTGTGCAGTTCCATCAGGCGCTCGGCATTATGTGATTTGACATCCATCAGCGCGTAAATGCCGTTGTTTGTGCTGGCAAAGCTGGAGTGGATATAGCGAACCGCGTTACTGTCACCCAGCAATGCATCGATCTTTTTCTGCAGCTGCTCATTGCCGATCACGTTCTGCTTCATCGGCTTGTCACCCGGATTGAAAACCGTGATCCCCTCCCCCAGACGTCGATTAACGCGATAGGGACGGGCATGGATCATCCTGAAGATATCCATGGGATTGGGCAGCCGCTGCCGCAAAGCCTCAAAGATCGAACTACAGATGGTGCAGGGCTTCTCCCGGAAGACCCACTCATATTCCTTTTCGGTGAACAGTTTCCATTTAAACTCGTCATTTTTGAACAGATCATCGAAGAACTGACGCCGGTCCTTCTTGGGGATCATCAGCAGTGGATTGTCGTGGGACGGGCAACAAAGCTCCACATAATCGCCGCTGCGGTAGACGTTGCTTTTCATCTCGGCCAATTCGGCCTGCCCCAGCTCATACTCATCCAGCAGCACCGACAGACGATCCACGAACGAGCCCAGCTGGGTCTCGTTAATCCGGGCCAGCATGCGGCGGTCAAGCCGCCAGACCACCTCATAACGGGTGCCGGCATCACTGTTGGCATACTCCTCGAACTTCAGCAGCACGTTATTTAGAAAAGTGCTTTTGCCGGAACCGGGCGGCCCCTCAAACACATACAGCTTGTTCTGCTGCATGCTGGTCTTCATCGAATCCACATGATTGATCAGCCGGTTGGCCAGCAGCCGGTCGGCAAAGAAGGGGTGATCGGTATTCTCCACAAACAGCCGGCTGCAGTCGTAATCCACATAATTGATCGACTCCGGATCATCCGGGTATTCGTCACGCCCCGCCCCCACATAGCTGTGGATCATGTCATGGAATGTCTGGAAGATATTGCGCACCACCAGCTCCGGGCGGGCGGACAGAATCCGCAGAAAATCCTCAAACGTCACCGTCTGGCTCTGTTCCTGTTCGTCTATCGTACGCTTCAAATGATGCAATGCCTTGTCAATATTCCCCATCATCTCACCTAAACATGTTCAATCTTGGTCATCAGTGGTTGGATCTGCTCCGTATCTATTTATTCTTCCTTGTAAAAACCTTATCATTCATCGAATACACCACCCGCTGCCAGCTGATCTCACCCTGCTCCTCCTCCTCCGGAAGTGCCGCCGAAAATGGCGCCCCCTTGCTGGCAATCACCCCCACACTGGATTCAAGCATAACCGGACCGCCCCATAGATATGAAATCCCCATCAGCGTATTGGCAATATATTCCTGAATCAACTGTTTACCCTCGAAGTGGTGGACCAGATACAGGGAGCCTTCAATCCCGTTTTGAGTATCCACTGTGATCACTGGCGGGTGATAGAGCGAGTCCAGCATCATCTGGCGGTATTCCTCGGCCCGGCGGCTCTTGACGTAATACTGCCAGACCATCCGCTGCCGGTCCAGACGCCGTCCGGCCACAAACAGCCGGTGCTTATCCATGAAATCCTGATCGATGAACTGTTTGAGAAACATGTAATCACACAGATTTTCCCGCACCGAGAAGATGCTGTCCCGCCCCTGAGCGGACAAATTGTCAAACGACTTGCGTGCAGCCGTATCAAGCAGCCGCTGGTATTCAAAGGATATCCGACCCTTGTCCGCCTGTTCCTCCAGATGATTGAATATGCGCATACCTAGGGCATAGGGATTGAGCCCGACCCTGGGCATGCTGGTCACTCCGGCATGTACCCTGGCAAAATCCACCTCGTGCCCGCAGATACGATCATCCTGCAGAAACAGGGCTTCGTGCCAGTGGCTGGCCCAGCCCTCGTTCATGATCTTGGTGCGAATCTGCGGCTGGAAAAATATGGCGGTCTTGCGGATAATCTCCATCACGGACTTCATCCACAGGTTTTCATCGCGGTTAAGGAATTCCGAGTGGTCCATCAGATAGCGCAGCAGGTCGCGACTCTTTTTATGTGTAGCTGACTCATAGCGCAAAAAATGGGATTCCAACTCGGGGAAACGCTGCTCCGCGTCATGTATGAAGTTTTTTTCACCCTGCTCGCCATACTGCCGGATGAAACCATTGTAGCGTTCGATTTCCCTGATGTACTCGCTGACCGGTACCTTCTTTTCCGTCTGCAGGAACAGATCGAAGAAAAAATTGAGCCGGACGGAACTACAGACGTTAGACGGGGTAAAGATATCCGACAGTTCACCATGAAAATCCACCAGGTTGTCGATACTGCGGGCAAACTCGATCACATAATCCACCTGACGCCCCTTTTCAGAGCGTAGTTTGGCGATCAGCCGCTTGTCGGACAGCGCCTCACCGGTGAAGTCGTAGTCCCAGGTATGCCGAAAATAGAGGTTGTTCTGAAAGAAGTCGATGTGCCCCAGCACATGGTAGAAGATCATCACGTTCAGCCAATCCGGGTTATTGTCATTGTAGAACGAAATTGGCGGACGGGTGTTGATCACCGTTTCTTAGGGATTGTGGGGATACAGTTCATACTTGCCCTTCTCCTGCAGCACCTCCACATCGTGCACCCAGTAGTCGTAGAGTGTCGGGATCATCACCTTGGGGCTCAGTTCCAGCAAATCCCGATTGGTGACAACATACTCCAGCGACTCGCCGGTAAAGGACAGGCCGGCAGCGCGGGCCCTCTCCTTACACCCCTCCATAATCCGCTTGGTATGTTGATTGATCAGTTCCATTCTATACTCCGGGACTGGAGACTGGTGACTTGGGACTAGTATTGTTTTGCTTGAACATCTGTTTCACCAGTTCCTAGTCCCTAGTTGTTGAGTGCCAGGACATCGATAACAAAATAATGTGCCAGCACATAGCTAACAAAGTTCTCTGACAATCGAATAGTAACCACGTAATTCTGTGAACACCAAATCAATTCGGAGGTGTTCGTGGAAGATGAAATCAAACAGCATCGGGCTTTGGCCGTTCAAAGGTTTAAGAATGGTGAAAGTCCTGAATCAATCTGCACATCGCTCGGCAAGTCGAGATTTTGGCTGTACAAATGGATCAAGCGATATAGCAAAGACGAGGCTTCATGGTGTGAGGATCGTTCTCGCCGTCCCCTCGCGACTCCAAATCATACGCTTACAGAGATTGAAGAAATCGTCAAAATGGTTCGCCTCAATCTCTACAATCAGGATCTTTTCTGCGGTGCCCAAGCAATCCTGTGGGAGATGGAAGATCTTGGTGCCAAGCCGTTGCCTTCGATCAGGACTATCAACCGGATTCTCGCCAAGAATGAGCTAACTCATCGACGAACCGGTAAATATGAAGCCAAAGGAACGCTGTATCCAGCTCTGCCGTCGGTTTTACCAAACCAGACCCATCAAGCTGACTTTGTCGGGCCGTGCTACCTGAAAGGTCCAATTCGTTTCTACAGCCTGAATATCGTTGATACGGCTACGGTCAGGTGTGGGCTTCATCCTGCCCTTTCCAAATCAGCACAAACGATCTTTGATGGATTCTGGGGTGCATGGAAGCGGATGGGAATACCGGAACGCATCCAGGTTGATAACGCCATGTCGTTCTTTGGAAGCCCGACGCACCCTCACGGAATGGGGCCGCTCATCCGACTCTGCCTGCACTATGGTGTTGAGCCCTGGTTCGTGCCAATGGCCGAGCCATGGAGAAACGGAATGATCGAAAGCTTTAACGAACGTTACGAACAGAAGTTTCTCGGCAAAGTAACTATGGCATCCTTGGAAGAGCTGCAATCCGGTTCACTTGCTTTCGAGCAACGCCATAACAGCAGATATCGCTACAGCAAACTTAAGGGACATAC
>Ga0116183_1001492_pt1 | contig 26495 bp, 20 predicted proteins | sample AD_UKC078_MetaG_FD_89753 | JGI IMG/M metagenome (GOLD analysis project Ga0116183, IMG submission 89753) | Active sludge microbial communities of municipal wastewater-treating anaerobic digesters from USA - AD_UKC078_MetaG | ecosystem: Engineered > Bioreactor > Anaerobic > Digestate | place: USA...
GAGGAGCACGACTTCTATGTCCTCGACGAGTTCACCTACCCGCTGGTCTGGGGCTGGGTCGATGTCGACGAGGTGGTCGACACGTTGCTGGCCCGGCCCGGTCGCCAGCATGTCGTCATCACCGGCCGCAACGCGCCCGCACCCCTCGTCGATGCCGCCGACCTGGTGACCGAGATGATCTGCGTCAAGCACCCGATGGACGCCGGTCGCAAGGGCCAGCGCGGGATCGAGTGGTAGCGGCAGGGTGAGCCGGTGAGCACCGTCCCCGCCGTGATCGTCGCCGCGCCGTCCTCAGGGAGCGGAAAGACCACCATCGCAACGGGTCTCATCGGGGCGTTGCGCCGGGCAGGCCACCGGGTCGCCCCGTTCAAGGTGGGGCCGGATTTCATCGACCCCGGCTATCACGGGTTGGCGGCCGGTCGCCCCGGCCGCAACCTCGACCCGGTCCTGGTGGGCGAGGATCTGATCGGCCCACTGTTCCGGCACGGCGCGTGCGACGCGGACATCGCCGTGGTCGAAGGCGTCATGGGCCTGTTCGACGGGCGTATCGACGAACACCTGCTGACCCCGGCACGCGGATCCACCGCCCAGGTAGCCGCGCTGCTACGGGCACCGGTGCTGATGGTCATCGACGCCCGAGGGCAGAGCCAGAGCATCGGTGCTGCGGTGCAGGGCTTTTCGACCTTCCATCGAGACGTTCGGGTGACCGGGGTGATCCTCAATCGGGTCGGGTCGGTCCGACACGAACAGGTGCTGCGGCAGGCCTGCGATGCGGTGGGTGTGCCGGTGCTGGGAGCGGTGCCGCGGGCGGAGGCACTGAGCCTGCCCTCGCGGCACCTCGGTCTGGTGACCGCAACCGAGCACGGCGCGCGGGCGCGAGACGCGGTGCAGGCGATGACCGACCTGGTCGCCCGGCATGTCGACCTGGGTGCGGTCCTCGCCCTCGCCGGCGCGTCGGTGCCGGGCCCGGCCTGGTCGCCGGAGGACGTGATCGGCGCACCCGTACCGGGCCGCCCGGTCGTGGCGGTGGCCGCCGGCAGAGCCTTCACCTTCGGCTATGCCGAACGCGACGAACTGCTCCGGGCGGCGGGTGCCCAGATCGCGGAGTTCGACCCGATCACCGGCACGCTGCCGCCCGACACTTCGGCACTGCTGCTGCCGGGCGGCTTCCCCGAGCAGTACGCCGCCGAGCTTGCCGCCAACATCGCTGTGCGCGAGGAGATTTCGTTGCTGGCGCGGCGGGCGCCGGTGCACGCCGAATGCGGCGGACTGACCTATCTGATGTCCGACCTTGACGGACATCCGATGTGCGGGGTGCTGGCCGGCACGGCCCGGTTCACCTCCCGGCTGACGTTGGGCTACCGTGACGCCGTCGCCGCCGCCGATTCGCCGCTTTTCGACACCGGACAGCGGGCCACCGGCCATGAGTTCCACCGGACCGCGGTGCAGTTCAGCGAGGCGGTGCGACCGGCCTGGCTGTTCTCCGCCGCCGACGGCGGACGGGGCGCCGACGGTGCGGTGCAGAGGGCCGTGCACGCCTCCTACCTGCACACCCATCCCGCCGCCCACCCACAGTCAGTCCGGCGGTTCGCTGAACGGGCCGCAGTTCTAGGCTTGCCCCGGTGACCGAGAACGCCTACCTCGTCGGGCTGCGGCTGGCCGGGAAGCGGGTCGTGGTGATCGGCGGCGGCACCGTGGCCCAGCGCCGGGTGCCGGTGTTGATCGCCAACGGGGCCGACGTGCACGTCGTCGCCCGCGCCGCCACGCCGGCGGTTGAGGCGCTGGCCGATCAGCAGCCCGGCATCACCCTGGAAGTGCGGGACTACCGCGCCGGCGACCTTGCGGGCGCCTGGTACGCCATCGCCGCCACCGATGACCCGGACGTCAATGCGGCCGTGGTCGACGAGGCCGAGCAGCGGCGGATCTTCTGCGTCCGGGCCGACGCCGGACGTGAGGGCAGTGCTGTCACCCCGGCGTCCTTCGACCACCAGGGCCTCCTGGTCGGAGTCCTGGCCGGTGGGGAGCACCGACGATCTGCCGCGGTGCGGTCGGCCATCCGCGATGCGTTCCAGCAGGGCCGGATCGCCCCCGACCTCGTCGCCGCAAGCGCCCCCGACGTCGTTCCTGGCGGCGTTGCGCTGGTTGGCGGTGGCCCGGGTGATCCCGAACTCATCACGGTGCGCGGCCGGCGGCTGCTCGCGCACGCCGACGTGGTGGTCGCCGACCGGTTGGCGCCGCCGGAACTTCTGGCCGAACTGGCCCCGCACGTCGAAGTGATCGACGCGGCGAAGATTCCCTACGGACGGGCGATGGCGCAGGACGCCATCAACGACGTCCTCATCGAGCACGCACGGGCCGGCAAGTTCGTGGTTCGGCTCAAGGGTGGCGACCCGTTCGTCTTCGCCCGCGGTTACGAGGAGGTCATCGCCTGCGCCGAGGCCGGGGTCCCGGTCACGGTGGTGCCGGGTGTGACAAGCGCCATAGCCGTTCCGGCCATGGCTGGTGTCCCGGTCACGCATCGGGCGGTGAATCACGAATTCGTCGTAGTCAGCGGCCACTTGTCGCCGGATCATCCGGAATCCCTGGTGAATTGGCCGGCGCTGGCGCGTTTGACGGGAACTCTGGTTTTGCTGATGGCCGTCGAGCGCATTGAATTGTTCGCCGGTGTGCTGCTTAAGGGCGGAAGGCCTGCGGAAACGCCCGTTCTCGTCGTCCAACACGGTACGACCGCCGCTGAGAAGGTTTTGCTGACGACCCTCGGCGAGGCATCGAAAAGAATTCGGGAAGAGGGAATTCGCCCACCTGCGGTGATCGTCGTAGGACCCGTCGCGGCGTTCCGAGACTTTATCGAGACTTTAAAGTCTTCTTAATTTTGAGGTAGGGTAGGCCGTTATGACGGCTCTTAGCGATGCCGACCGCGCGACACAGCGCCGTTCTGGTTTCCGTAACTCAGGCGGTGCCGATCGGCCTGTGCCGGCGCGGCGAGACCCTTCCGAACTTGACCGCACCGGCCCCGATACCGGGCTTCCCTCCCGGCGGTTCATCGCCGCCGTGGTGGCGATCGGCGGGATGCAACTGCTGGCCACCATGGACTCGACGGTGGCCATCGTCGCTCTTCCCAAGATTCAGGATGAGCTGAATCTCTCCGACGCCGGCCGCAGTTGGGTGATCACCGCCTACGTGCTGACCTTCGGCGGCCTGATGCTGCTGGGCGGCCGACTGGGTGACACCATCGGCCGCAAACGCACCTTCATCGTCGGTGTCTCGCTGTTCACGATCGCCTCCGTGCTCTGCGGTATCGCCTGGGACGAGACCACGCTGGTGGTCGCCCGGTTGCTGCAGGGTGTTGGCGCAGCGATCGCATCGCCGACCGGGCTGGCGCTGGTCGCCACCACCTTCCCCAAGGGTCCGGCCCGCAATGCCGCCACCGCGGTGTTCGCCGCGATGACCGGTGTCGGATCGGTGATGGGCCTGGTTGTGGGCGGGGCGCTGACCGAGGTCTCCTGGCGGCTCGCGTTCCTGGTCAACGTCCCGATCGGCATCCTGGTGATCTACCTGGCGCGGACCACGCTGCAGGAAACCCACCGTGAGCGGATGAAACTCGACGCCGCCGGCGCGCTGCTGGCGACCGTCGGCTGTACCGCGGCGGTGTTCGGATTCACCCAGGGACCGGAGAACGGGTGGCTGGCCCCGATGACCCTGATGTCCGGAGTGGCCGCCATCGGCGCCTTCGTGGCCTTCGTCCTGGTCGAACGGACGGCGGTCAACCCGGTGGTTCCGTTCAGCCTGTTCCGTGATCGCAACAGGCTGGCCACCTTCGCCGCGATATTCCTGGCCGGCGGGGTGATGTTCACCCTCACCGTGCTGATCGGCCTGTACGTGCAGGACATCATGGGCTACAGCGCGTTGCGTGCCGGTGTCGGCTTCATTCCGTTCGTCATCGCGCTGGGGGTCGGTCTGGCCGTCTCCTCGCAGTTGGTGAACTTCTTCCCGCCGCGGCTGCTGGTCATCGCCGGTGGCGTGCTGGTGCTGGGCGCCATGGTCTACGGCTCCACCCTGGACGCCGGCATCCCGTACTTCCCGAACCTCGTCCTGCCGATCACCATCGGCGGTATGGGCATCGGCATGATCGTCGTGCCATTGACGGTGTCGGCCATCGCCGGTGTCGGACTGGACCAGATCGGTCCGGTGTCGGCTATCGCCCTGATGCTGCAGAACCTCGGCGGACCCGTGGTGCTGGCCGTCATCCAGGCGGTCATCACCTCACGCACGCTGTACCTCGGCGGCACCACGGGGCCGGTGAAGAACATGGATCCTGCCCAGCTGCACGCCCTGGACCAGGGCTACACGTACGGATTGTTATGGGTGGCGGCGGTCGCGGTCATCGTCGGTGCGGTGGCCCTGTTCATCGGCTACACCGCCCGCGAGGTGGCGCACGCCCAGGAAGTCAAGGAAGCCATCGACGCCGGCGATATCTGAGTCGCGCGTCCGGCGGCAGAGCCTGGGCGGGGTGACGCTGGGCCGCCGACTGGGGCCGTATCCGGCTGGTCGCTCGGTAGGGTAGCTACCCATGTCCGAGGTCAGCGTCCCCGAACCGCCGGCCAAACCTCTTGCCTCCAGGGTGCTGGGGGTGGCCATCGTGGCCATCACCGGCATGCAGCTGATGGCGACGCTGGACGGCACCATCGTGATCGTCGCCCTGCCGCGCATGCAGGCAGAACTCGGACTGTCCGACGCCGCCCGGAGTTGGGTGATCACCGCGTATGTGCTGACCTTCGGCGGCATGCTGCTGCTGGGCGGTCGGGTCGGCGACGCCATCGGCCACAAACGGGCTTTTGTTTCCGGCGTCGGGGTGTTCACGATCGCCTCGATGGCCTGCGGGCTGGCCACCGACGGGGCGCTGCTCATCGCGGCCAGGGCCGTCCAGGGCATGGGTGCGGCGGTGGCCGCGCCGACCGGCCTGGCGCTGATCGCCACCACCTACGCCGTCGGTCACGCCCGAAATCAGGCGATGGCCATGTCGGCGGCCATGCAGGGCCTCGGGTCGGTGATGGGGCTGGTCGTAGGTGGGGCGCTGACCGTCATCAACTGGCGGCTGGCCTTCCTCATCAACTTCCCGATCGGTGTCCTGATCATCTGGATCGCTCTGACCCGGTTGGAGGAGACCCGCCACGAGCGGCTCAAGCTCGACTTCACCGGCGCGCTGCTGGCCACCCTTGGGTGCACCGCCGCGGTGCTGGTGTTCACCCAGGGGCCACCGCGGGGCTGGACGGATCCCTGGGTGATCGGCGCCGGGGCCGCCGCGATGGTGCTGGGTATCGCATTCTTCACCGTGGAGCGCAGCGCAGACCATCCGCTGGTGCCGCTGTGGCTGTTCCGCGACCGCAACCGGGTGGCGACCTTCACCTCCCTGTTCCTGGCCGGTGGCGTCATGCTGGCACTCACCGTGATGATCGGGCTGTACGTCCAGGATGTGCTGGGGTACTCCGCCCTGCATGCAGGCATCGGTTTCATCCCGTTCGCCGTTGCCCTCGGCCTGGGCAACCTGCTCACCGCCAAGCTGGCTCCCCATATCGCACCGCGCTGGCTGATCATCGGGGGCGGGGTCTTCGTCCTGGGGGCCATGCTTTTCGGGTCGACGCTGACCCGCACCATCCCGTACTTCCCGGACCTGCTGCTGCCGATCGTCATCGGTGGATTCGGTATCGGTGTCATCTCGGTGATCCTGCCGCTATGCGCCGTTGCCGAGGTGGGGCCCCGTGAGATCGGTCCGGTCAGTGCCATCACGCTGATGGCCCAGAACCTCGGCGGACCGCTGGTGCTGGTGGTCATCCAGGCGGTACAGATCTCGCGGACCCTCTACCTCGGCGGGACGACCGGACCCGTGGCCGGCATGACCCCGGCCCAACTCGACGCCCTCGACGCCGGATACACCTACTCGCTGCTGTGGATCGCCGCGGTGGCCGTGCTGGTCGGCGTCAGCTCGTTCTGGATCGGGTTCAGCGCCAAGCAGATTGCCGCCGCCCAGCACACCCGAGAAGCGGTCGAAGCCGGCGAGCTCTGAATTACTGTGAGGTCGATGGTGATTCTCACAGCGTCGTCGATCATCACGATGGACCCGGCCCGGCCCCGCGCAGAGGCCGTCGCGGTGGACCCCGACTCCGGTGCGATCCTCGCGGTGGGTTCGCTGGCCGAATGCCGGGCGGCGGCCCCCGGCGCCACGGTCGAGGACCTCGGCGGCGGCGTGCTCATGCCGGGATTCATCCAGGCCCATGACCATCCGGTCCCGGCCGCGGTGCTCTGTCAACTGCCGGCGCACTGGATCGCGCCGTTCGTCGGATTCCCCACCTGGGACGACGTCGAGGCACTCTTCGACCGACTGCGGCGCCAGACCCCAGTAGGGCAGCCGCTGCTCTTCAACGGACTGGATCGCCTGCTGTTGTCGATCCCGATGCCCGACCGGGCGAGTCTGGACCGGTACTTTCCCGATCACCCGGTGCTGATCTTCGACATCACCGGCCACGCCCTCTACTTCAACTCCCGGGCCACCGGATTGTTCGGCTGGACGAACGCCACCCCGCCGGCCGACACCCCCGACGCCCGGTGGACCCGCCGACCGGACGGCACCGCCGGCGGGGTCGGCTACGAGACCCAGGCCACCCTGATGGCGATGGCCGCCTTTCTGCCCGGTGTCGTCCCGTCGCCGCTGGTGAACCTCGGGGCCTGGTACTCGACCCTGGCGCGCAACGGGTTCACCGCCGTCGGGGACCTGGGTTTCCTGACCAGGCTGCGGGCGCCGATGGAGGCGCTCGCAGGGTTGTCGGGCTGTCCGGTTCGCTACTCGCTCTACCAGGCCACCTATGACCCCGGCGCGCACTCGGAGGTGGACTTCGGTCCGCTCTCCGGCATGATCCAGCGGGTCGGCTACAAGATCTGGATGGACGGCAGCCCGTCGATCGGCACGGCCGCCATCAGCGTTCCCTACCTCGACTCCGCGCGAGCCCGGATCGCCGATGTCCCGGTCGGCACCGCGCCGGGGCTCTCGGTGCTGAACTACACGCCGGACCAGTTCCTGAGCCTCATCGAGCAGTTCGCCGACTCCAACACCCAGATCGCGACCCATATCAACGGCGACGCCGGCATCGACGTCGTTCTGGACGGTTATGAACAGGCATTGACTCGGCTGGGGTTGAAAGGCTCGGATCACCGCTGGCGGGTTGAGCACTTCGCCACCCCGACCCGGGAGCAGTGCATGCGGGCCGGCGCGCTGGGCGTCAGTGCGTCCATGTCGCCCTTCCAGTCGCTGTACTGGGGCGATCTGTACGACGGGGTGATCTTCGATCCGTCCTACGGCGCGCGTTGGCAGCCCTACCGGGACGCCTACGACGGAGGGGTGCGGCCGACGTTCCACAATGACGGCTACCTCTCGCCCCCGCTGCCGTGGCTCAACATCCAGAATGCGGTGACCCGGGCCAGCGTGTCGGGCGCCGTCCACGGGCCCGAGCAGGCGCTGTCACTCGACGAGGCGCTGCAGGCACACACGATCAATGCGGCCTGGCAGCAGAAACGTGATCACGAAATCGGCTCCATCGAGGCGGGAAAGCTCGCCGACCTCGTGCTGTTCAACACCGACCCCTATGCCGTCGATCCGGCCAGGCTTCAGGAGACCATGACGGTTGAGGGAACCTGGATCTCCGGACGCCGAGTCGACCTCGACAGCTTCATGGCCGAGGTCGAACACCTGGCCCGCAGCTACGATCAGGTGCTGCTGGGCGGGTCGGCCCCGCATCAATGCTGACCTCGGCCCCAGCCAATGCTGACCTCGGCCCCAGCCAATGCTGACTTCGGCCCCAGCCAATGCTGACTTCGGCCCCAGCCAATGCTGACTTCGGCCCCAGCCAATGCTGACTTCGGCCCCAGCCAATGCTGACCTCGTCAGAAGGCCACCGTTACAGCACTGACTAAGCTTGCCCGCTGTGATCACCCGCATGTCCGAGCTGTTCCTGCGCACGCTGCGCGACGACCCGGCCGACGCCGAAGTTCCCAGCCACAAGTTGCTGATCCGGGCCGGCTATGTCCGCCCGATCGCGCCCGGCCTCTACAGCTGGCTGCCGCTGGGCCTGCGGGTGCTGCGCAAGATCGAGAACGTGGTGCGCGAGGAGATGGTCGCCATCGGTGGCCAGGAGATCCTGTTCCCGGCGCTGCTGCCGCGGGCCCCGTACGAGACGACCAACCGCTGGACCGAGTACGGCGACGGGGTCTTCCGGCTCAAGGACCGCCGCGACAACGACTACCTGCTCGGGCCCACCCACGAGGAACTGTTCACCCTGACCGTCAAGGGCGAGTACAGCTCCTACAAGGATTTCCCTGTTCTGCTGTTCCAGATTCAGACGAAATACCGCGACGAGGCACGCCCGCGCGCCGGGATCCTGCGCGGCCGGGAGTTCGTCATGAAGGACTCCTACTCCTTCGACACCGACGACGCCGGACTGCGCCGGGTGTATCTGGCCCACCGCGAGGCGTATCAGAAGATGTTCGCGCGCATGGGGATTCGCTACGTGATCGTCTCGGCGGTGTCGGGCGCCATGGGCGGCAGCGCCTCGGAGGAGTTCCTGGCCGAGTCCGAGATCGGTGAGGACACCTTCGTCCGCTGCGTGGAATCGGGGTACGCGGCCAACGTCGAGGCGGTCACGACGCCCGCGCCGGCCGCCGCGCGGACCGACGGTCTGCCCGATCCGGTCGTGCACACCACCGGCGACACCCCGACCATCGCAACTCTGGTGGAGTGGGCCAACGGCGCGTTGGGCCGGGCCGTCACCGCCGCCGAAACACTGAAGAATGTGCTGCTGAAGGTGCGGACCCCGGGCGGGGACTGGGAACTTCTGGCGATCGGTCTCCCCGGTGACCGCGAGGTCGACGACAAGCGTCTCGGTGCTGCGTTGGATCCGGCCGAATACGCCCTTCTCGACGACGGTGACTTCGCGAGGCATCCCTACCTGAAGAAGGGGTACATCGGCCCGAAGGCTCTGCAGGCCAATGGGGTTCGCTATCTGGTGGACCCACGGGTAGCGACCGGCACGTCGTGGATCACCGGTGCGGACGAGCCTGGAAAGCATGTCGTTGGACTGGTCGCCGGACGCGATTTCGTCCCGGACGGCACCATCGAGGCGGCCGAAGTCCGTGACGGCGACCCCTCACCTGACGGCGCAGGCCCGCTGGTGAGTGCCCGCGGCATCGAGATCGGGCACATCTTCCAATTGGGCCGCAAGTACACCGACGCGTTCACCGTCGATGTTCTCGGCGAGGACGGCAAGCCCGTCCGGTTGACGATGGGTTCCTACGGCGTCGGGGTTTCTCGGCTGGTGGCGGTGATCGCCGAACAGCACCACGATGAGCTGGGTTTGCGCTGGCCGGCCTCGGTGTCGCCGTTCGATGTTCATGTGGTGATCGCCAACAAGGACGTCCAAGCACGCGCGGGCGCGGAGGCACTGGCCGCCGAACTCGACCTGTCCGGCCACGAGGTGCTGCTCGATGACCGCACCGCGTCGCCGGGAGTGAAGTTCAAGGACGCCGAACTGCTCGGCGTGCCGTGGATTGTCGTCGTGGGCCGCGGGTGGGCTGACGGAAAGGTCGAACTGCGCAACCGGTTCACCGACGAGCGCCGGGAGATCCCGGTCGCCGGAGCCGGCAGCGAGATCGCCGCAGCCCTCGCCGGCAGCCAAGATACCGGCAGCCAAGACACCGGCAGCTAAGACGCGGCAGCTCGGTCGCCCGCGTCCCGGTCGGTGGCTATTCGCTGCCGCCGGGGAAGGCCCTCGTCACCGGCCAGGCACCGATGACGCGGCGCCACCGCGCCGCAAGAACCGCGCACTGGGTCAGTGCGGTGAAGACGACCCGGCGGTCCTCGTCGGATTCGGATTGTTCGAGCACCGCCCGCCAGGCCACCGCGCAGTCATCCTCGATACGGACCGCCAGGCGCGCGGCCTCGGGTGGCGACCCGACCGGCATCGGCAACTGGTATCCGGCAGCGGGCAGTGGCGCCGGGATATCTCGCGCTGCCAGCATCGCCACCAGCGACTCCCGGCGCTCGCGGTGCTGGGCCATCGCTTCAGAAATGAGCTCATTGCGGGTGGGCAGGCTGTACGCAGACACCACGCCGTAACCGTAGATCGCGGCGTGTTCGGCGCCGACCGCGTCGTAGAGCGCCGCCTGTTCTGGGGACTCCGGGCGTTCCGGGCCGGTCGGAGATGTCATCGCGACTGCCCTGCGGGAGCGAGTCCGACGGTGTGGGCGGCCGTACACGCCGCCGCGATCGAGCCGAGCAGCCCGGCCCGGTACCCCGACAGTGTCGGGACGAGTTTGGCCGCGCTGTCGGCAGAACGGCGCAGCGCGTCGGCGACTTCCCGGACTCCGGGCGGGGGATTGGGCGACGGCGCGGCGGTGGCCGATGCGGTGGCCGATGCGGTGGCGCCGGGGGAGTCCGCTGCCGGTGTGGGCTTTCCTGCGGCCCGGGCCAGTTCCTCCACCAGCGCGGCGGCGTGGCGGTTTCGCTCGTCGGCGATCACGCGTAACGCCGGTGCCAGGGCTGGAGCGGCGTCGGCCGCGGCAGCGGCAAGCGCAGCATCGGACCGGGCTGCGGCCAGTTCGGGCTCCAGCGGTTCGGGGCCGGCGGCCTGATCGGAACTACAGGCGGGGAGCAGCGCGGCGAGTGTCACCAGCGCCAGCATTCCCCGGCTGCCGTGCACCAGTACCCGACGCCGGCTGAGCACAGAATCCGGTGGCGAACCCGACGTGGCGCGGGGAAGGGCGGGGTGCACGCGATCATCCTGCCATTGCCGCCCCGATCGCAGGCGTATCGTGGTGCCCGGCCTCACCCGCCCGCCACAACTCAACAGAAGGAGCTCGCCGTGACCGAACGGAACCCGGGCTCATCTTCACCGGGCCTGCCCTCCCCAGAGCAGGTGATCGAACTACTGAGCGGGCCTTTCGAGCGATCCGGATATGAGATCGAAGGCGTGACGATCGACGCGCGGACCCAGCCGCCGCGACTGCGCGTCGTCGCCGACGGCGACTCTCCGCTCGATCTGGACACCCTTGCCGAGCTGTCCCGGACCGCGTCAGAGTTGCTGGACGCGGTCGACGGCGCGGCCGGCACCTACCTCCTCGAAGTCACGTCGCCCGGGGTTGACCGTCCGCTGACCACCGAGAAGCACTTCCGTCGGGCCCGCGGCCGGCGGGTCGAGATCGTCCTGGCCGACGGAACCGCCCAGACCGGACGGCTGGGCGAGGTGTCCGACGGCTCGGCCGACTTCGTCGTTCGGGACCGATCCGGATGGATGGTCCGCCGAATCCACCTGGCCGACGTGCGAAGCGCCGTCGTGCAGGTCGAGTTTTCCCCGCCGAGCACCCGCGAGCTCGAACTGGCCGGACTAACGCGCCCGGGTGAGTCGGGGACAGCCGAAACGACGTCGGGGACACCCGAAACGACGGCGGGGACACCCGAAACGACGGCGGGGACACCCGAAACGACGGCGGGGACACCCGAAACGACAGAGAGGGGCGTGAACCGGGAATGAACATCGACATGGCCGCGCTGCATGCAATCGAGGTCGACCGGGGTATCTCCGTCGACGAGCTGCTCGACACCATTTCGACAGCGCTGCTGACCGCCTACCGGCATACCGAGGGACACCAGCCCGACGCCCGAATCCAGATCGACCGCAAGAGCGGAACGGTCAAGGTGATGGCGCGGGAGACCGACGAGGACGGCAACGTCGTGGCCGAATGGGACGACACCCCGGAGGGCTTCGGGCGGGTGGCGGCCACCACGGCGCGCCAGGTCATGCTGCAGCGCTTCCGCGACGCGGAGAACGAGCGGATATTCGGGGAGTTCTCGGCCCGTGAGGGCGACATCGTCGCTGGGGTGGTGCAGCAGAACCGCCGCGAGAATGAGCGCGGCAACGTGGTGGTGCGTCTCGGTACCGAAGCCAAGGGGTCCGAGGGCACCATCCGGACCGCCGAGCAGGTTCCGGGCGAGCGCTACGAGCACGGCGAGCGGCTGCGCTGCTACGTCGTCGGAGTCACCCGCGGCACGCGCGAACCACGCATCGAGCTGTCCCGGACCCACCCCAATCTGGTGCGCAAACTGTTCTCGCTGGAGGTGCCTGAGATCGCCGACGGGTCGGTGGAGATCGTCGCGGTGGCACGGGAGGCGGGGCACCGCTCCAAGATCGCGGTGCGGTCGAAGGTGTCCGGACTGAACGCCAAGGGAGCCTGTATCGGTCCGATGGGTCAGCGGGTACGCAACGTGATGAGCGAGTTGTCCGGGGAGAAGATCGACATCATCGACCACGACGACGACCCGGCACGCTTCGTCGCCAATGCGCTGTCCCCGGCCAAGGTGGTGTCGGTGGAGGTCATCGATGCCATGGCGCGGGCCGCACGGGTGATCGTTCCCGACTTCCAACTGTCCCTGGCGATCGGTAAAGAAGGCCAGAACGCCAGATTGGCCGCCCGGCTCACCGGTTGGCGCATCGACATTCGCAGCGACGCGCCGGAGCCCGAGAACGTCGGCCATCAGCCGTAGGGTTTGGCGGCCCGGGCCTGATTCAGCGATCCGGCGGTCGTGACGGTAGACTCAGCCGTGATCCAGCGCGAGAGACCGGCACCGGTGCGTACCTGCATCGGCTGCCGGGAGCGAGAGTTGGCCGTCGAATTGCTGCGGTTGGTAGCCGTGTCGACGGGGAACGGTCAATTCGCCGTCGCCGTTGACACAGCAGGATGCCTCCCTGGCCGTGGTGCCTGGTTGCACCGCGATGATCGTTGCTTGTCGGCAGCGATCCGGCGGCGGGCGTTCGCGAGAGCACTGCGCATCACCGGTTCACCGGATACGTCCGCTGTGGTCGAGCACTTCGAGAAGTTTCGAGAAGCGCCCGCCCACTCGGCACACGACAACTAGGTAGCGAAGAACATGAGCACACCGTGAAGTCCCGACGATGACCATGCGTCGTAGCTAAACCCGAGGCGCGGCTTACCCACCGCTCCTCATAGAGATGGAGATGTAGTGGCACCAGGTAAGGCCCGCGTACACGAGTTAGCAAAGGAACTCGGTGTCACGAGCAAGGAAGTACTCGGTCGGCTGAGCGAGCTGGGCGAGTTCGTCAAGTCGGCGTCCTCGACAGTTGAAGCGCCGGTCGCCCGCAGGTTGCGGGAAGCCTTCGGCGGGGTAAAGGCGCCAGCCAAGGCCCCGACAGCGCCCGAGAAGGCGGCGGTCGCCGCCCCGGCCCCGGCCCCCGCGTCGCCGGCGGTTCCGAGCGCACCGGTGGCAGCAGCGGTGGCGCCCCCCGTCCCATCCGCGCCCAAACCGGCCGCACCGGCACCCGCGCCGGCGCCGGTCCAGGCCGCGCCCGCAGCGCCCGCCGCACCGGCAGCGCCCGCCGCCCCGGCAGCACCCGCGGCACCGGGGCCCCGCCCCGGCCCTGCCGCGCCGAAGCCGGGCCTGCCCCGTCCACCGCGGGTCGGGAACAATCCGTTCTCGTCGGCTCAGCCTGTTGAGCGCCCGGCTCCCCGGCCGCAGGGACCTGCGGGTCCGGGTGGCCCCCGACCCGGTCCCGGCGGTATGCCGCCGCGTCCCGGCATTCCTCGGCCCGGCGGCGCCAGCCCCGGCAATATGCCACCCCGCCCGCCCGGCGCCCGCCCCGGAGCAGCCGGTCGTCCCGGCGGCCCCCGTCCCGGCGGTGGCCCCCGGCCCGGTCCGGGCCAGGGCGCACGTCCCGGCGGCGGTGGCGGTAACTACCGCGGCGGTGGACCCGGCGGCGCAGGTGGCGCCGGCGGTGCCGCGGGTGGCGCGGCTGCGGGAGGCTTCCGCGGCCGGCCTGGTGGCGGCGGTGGTCGTCCCGGTCAGCGCGGTGGCGCGGCCGGTGCGTTCGGACGCCCGGGGGGAGCCCCCCGCCGCGGCCGCAAGTCGAAGCGGGCAAAACGCGCCGAGTACGAGAACATGCAGGCCCCGGTCGTTGGTGGCGTGCGGTTGCCGCACGGCAACGGTGAGGTCATCCGGCTGGCCCGTGGCGCATCGCTGAGCGACTTCGCCGAGAAGATCGATGCCAACCCGGCCGCGCTGGTGCAGGCGCTGTTCAACCTCGGTGAGATGGTCACCGCCACCCAGTCGGTGTCCGACGACACCCTGGAACTGCTGGGCGGCGAGATGAACTACGTCGTTCAGGTGGTTTCGCCGGAGGACGAGGACCGCGAACTGCTGGAGAGCTTCGATCTCACCTACGGGGAGAACGAGGGCGGCGAGGACGACCTCGAGCAGCGTCCGCCCGTGGTCACCGTCATGGGCCACGTCGACCACGGAAAGACCCGTCTGCTGGACACCATCCGGAAGGCCAGCGTCCGCGAGGGCGAGGCCGGTGGCATCACCCAGCACATCGGCGCCTACCAGGTTGCCGTCGAGCATGACGGTGTGGAGCGTCTGATCACCTTCATCGACACCCCCGGTCACGAGGCGTTCACCGCCATGCGCGCCCGCGGTGCGAAGGCCACCGATATTGCGATCCTGGTGGTGGCTGCCGACGACGGCGTGATGCCGCAAACGGTGGAGGCCATTAACCACGCGCAGGCAGCGGATGTGCCGATCGTGGTGGCGGTCAACAAGATCGACAAGGAGGGTGCCGATCCCCAGCGGATTCGGGCCCAGCTGACCGAGTACGGGCTGGTGGCCGAGGACTTCGGCGGCGAGACCATGTTCGTCGATATCTCGGCCAAGAACGGCACCAACATCCAGGCGTTGGAGGAGGCGGTGCTGCTGACCGCCGACGCGTCCCTGGACCTGCGGGCCAACCCGGACATGGAAGCCCAGGGTGTGGCCATCGAGGCACACCTGGACCGTGGTCGCGGCCCGGTGGCCACCGTGCTGATCCAGCGCGGCACGCTGCGGGTCGGCGATTCGGTGGTGGCCGGCGACGCCTACGGCAGGGTGCGCAGGATGGTCGACGAGCACGGCGAGGACGTCGAGGAGGCGTACCCGTCGCGTCCGGTCCAGGTCATCGGGTTCACCTCGGTGCCGGGTGCCGGCGACAACTTCCTCGTCGTCGACGAGGACCGCATCGCCCGCCAGATCGCCGATCGGCGCAGCGCGCGTAAGCGCAACGCCATGGCGGCTCGCGCACGCAAGCGGATCAGCCTGGAGGACCTGGAGTCGGCGCTCAAGGAGACCAGCCAGCTCAACTTGATCCTCAAGGGTGACAACTCCGGCACGGTTGAGGCACTCGAAGAAGCACTCCTGGGCATCCAGGTCGACGATGAGGTGGAACTGCGGGTCATCGACCGCGGTGTCGGCGGTATCACCGAGACCAACGTCAACCTGGCCTCGGCATCCGACGCGATCATCATCGGCTTCAACGTCCGCGCGGAGGGTAAGGCCACCGAATTGGCCAACCGCGAGGGTGTGGAGATCCGCTACTACTCGGTGATCTACCAGGCGATCGACGAAATCGAGAAGGCCCTCAAGGGCATGCTCAAGCCGATCTACGAGGAGAAGGAACTCGGCCGCGCCGAGATCCGCGCGATCTTCCGCTCCTCGAAGGTGGGCAATATCGCCGGTTGCCTGGTCCAGTCGGGCATCATGCGCCGTAATGCCAAGGCACGCCTGCTGCGCGACAACGTCGTCATCGCCGAGAACCTCACCATCTCATCGCTCAAGCGGGAGAAGGATGACGCCACCGAGGTTCGCGAGGGCTACGAGTGTGGCCTGACGCTGACCTACTCCGATATCAAGGAGGGCGACGTGATCGAGACCTACGAGCTGGTGGAGAAGGAGAGGGTCTAGTGACCGCCCACGAGCGCTTGCAGAAGGGGCGTCGTGGCTGACCCCGCACGGGCGAAACGGCTGGCCAAGCGGATCTCGACGATCGTCGCCTCGGCGATCGAGTACGAGATCAAGGACCCCCGGCTGGCCGGGGTCACCATCACCGACGCCAAGGTGACCGGGGACCTCCATGACGCGACGCTGTACTACACGGTGATGGGCCGGTCGATCGACGAGGAACCGGACTACGCCGGCGTCGCGGCCGCACTGGAGTCGGCCAAGGGCGTGCTGCGTACGAAGGTGGGTGCCGGTACCGGGGTGCGGTTCACGCCGACTCTCGCCTTCGTCCGGGACACGGTGCCCGATGCCGCCCACCGGATGGAGGAACTGCTGGCCCGGGCGCGGGAAGCCGACGCCGACGTGGCTCGGATCCGGGTCGGCGCGACCCCCGCCGGGGAGGCCCAGCCCTATCGGATTACCGACGACGCGGCGGCGGGTGAGTCCGGCGAATCTGTCGACTCCGGGGATCTCGGTGACCGACACGACGGCTGAACGGGAACGTCGCGTCGACGCCGCCGGCGCCGTCACGCTGCTCGATGCCGCCGACACCGTGGTGGTGGTGGGCCACGTGCATCCCGATGCCGATGCTGTGGGTGCCGGGCTTGCGCTGGGCCTGACGCTGGCGCGCGCCGGGGTGGCGGTTCAGGTCAGCTTCCCGGATCCACCACCTGAATCGCTGCTGTCGATGCCCGGCGCCGAGCTGCTCGTCGACCCGTCTGCGGTGCGCCGTGACGCCGACTTGGTGGTGGCGGTTGATGTGCCCAGTGCTGACCGCCTGGGTGTTCTGATGGACCTGCTGGCCGACGCCGACGTGCTCGTCATCGACCACCACAACTCGAACACCTTCTTCGGGACGACGAATTTTGTTGACGGCGAAGCGGACTCCACCACACTGCTGATCGCTGAACTCCTCGATGCGTGGGGCAAGGAGATCGACGTCGACGTGGCCCGCTGGATCTACGCGGGTTTGACGATCGACACCGGATCGTTCCGCTGGGCGACGTCTCGGGCGTTGCGGCTGGCTGCCCGCCTGGTGGAGTGCGGTGTGGACAATGCGGCGATGAGCCGGCTCCTGCACGACTCGCATCCGTTCGGCTGGTTGCCGCTGCTATCCAGGGTGCTGGCGACCGCCGAACTGCTGCCGGGCGCGGCGGCCGGCGGCGGGTTGGTTTACGTCGTCGTCGGCCACGCAGACTGGCGTACGCACCGACCCGAGGAAGTCGAGAGCATCGTCGAGATCGTTCGCACCACCCGGGAGGCCGAGGTCGCCGCGGTCTTCAAAGAAGTCTCCCCGCAGTGCTGGTCGGTGTCGATGCGGTCGCGGGCCCGGGACGTGGCCCGGGTGGCCACCGGCTTCGGCGGCGGCGGTCACATCCGGGCCGCCGGCTATACGGCCAACGGCCCGATCGAACTGGTGGTGGGCGACCTCGTCGGCGCCCTCAGCTGATCTTGGCCGGGCTCGGTCGGCGGATTGCCGCTTTGGCTCTGCCTGCACTCGGCGTGCTCGCCGCCGAACCCCTTTATCTGCTGTTCGACATCGCGATCGTCGGACGACTCGGCGCGGTTGCCTTAGCCGGCTTGGCGATTGGCGGTCTGGTGGTCGCACTGCTCAGTTCGCAGATGACCTTCCTCTCCTACGGAACCACGGCCAGGTCAGCACGCTTCCACGGCGCCGGTGACAGGGTCGCCGCCGTCAGAGAGGGCGTACAGGCCACCTGGCTCGCGATGGGGCTGGGCGCGCTGGTCGTCGCCGTGGTGGAGGCAGCGGCGGTTCCGCTGGTGCGGGCGATAGCCGGATCCGATGCGGCGGTGGGTGCCGCGGCGCTCGGCTGGCTCCGGATCGCCATCATCGCCGCCCCGGCGATCCTGATCTCGATGGCCGGCAACGGTTGGATGCGCGGCGTGCAGGACACGGTCCGACCGTTGCGCTACGTGCTGATCGGATTCGGGATCTCGGCGCTGCTCTGTCCCGCACTCGTGTTCGGCTGGCTGGGCTTTCCACGCTGGGGGCTGCCCGGTTCCGCTGTCGCCAACGTGGTGGGGCAGTGGCTGGCTGCGGTGCTGTTCTGCGGTGCCCTGCTGGCCGAGAAGGTGCCGCTGCGGCCGGATCTCTCGGTGCTTCGGGCGCAGGTGATCCTGGGCCGCGACCTGGTGGTCCGCACGGTCGCCTTCCAAGCCTGCTTCGTGTCGGCCGCGGCGGTGGCCGCCCGGTTCGGGGCCGCCGCGCTGGCCGCCCACCAAGTGGTGCTGCAATTGTGGAGTTTCCTTGCTTTGGTGCTCGATTCGCTGGCGATCGCCGCCCAGTCACTCGTCGGGGCTGCGCTGGGCGCCGGGGATTCAGCCGACGCCAAGCGTGTCGCGTGGCGGGTGGTGGGATTCTCTGCGGCCGCCGCGGCACTGCTGGCCGCATTTCTTGCACTGAGCGCCCCGGTGCTGCCCTCGTTGTTCACCAGCGACCGCGACGTGCTGTCGGCCATCGCGGTTCCGTGGTGGTTTCTGGTCGCTCAGTTGCCGTTCGCCGGCGTGTTGTTCGCCCTCGACGGCATCCTGATCGGAGCCGGTGATGCGGCGTTCATGCGCACCGCGACCGTCATCAGCGCGTTGGTGGGCTTTCTGCCGTTGATCTGGCTGTCGCAGGCGAACGGTTGGGGACTGGCGGGAATCTGGGCCGGATTGAGTTCCTTCATCGGGCTGCGCCTCATGTTCGGTCTGTGGCGGACGCTGTCCGGGCGCTGGGTCGTGCCGGGATCCGGCTAGTACGGCGTGCGGTTGCCGCCGCGGACGCCGACTCGTGCGACGATCTCGGTCGTGTGCTTCTCGAAGACAGCGGATCTGGTAACGGGTACCGCCTTGATCCCGGTGGCCGTGTTAACGCTTCGGGAGGTCAGACACCGGCGTGAGTTGCCGTTCGCGTTGCTGCCGGCGATCTTCGCCGCCCACCAGTTCTTCGAGGTCTTTGTCTGGGAGGGGCTGGACGGCAATGTGTCAGCAGGGGTAGCCGAGCTGGCGATGCGCGCCTATCTGTTCATCGCCTGGCCGCTGCTTCCCACCTGGGTTCCGCTGGCTGTCATGCTCCTCGAACCTCATCGTGCCCGGCTTCGGGTCGCGCCGTTCCTTGCACTGGGCGTCGTTGTGTCGGCTTACCTCGGGTGGGTGGTGTTGGCTAATCCTGTTGAGGTTGTCCGGCACGCATACGGGCTCGAGTACCTGAACGTCGTACAGCACCCGTTGCTGTGGGCGGTGCTCTACATCGTCGCGGTGATCGGCGCTCCGCTGATGTCCCGCTACCGTTCGATCGTTGCGTTCGGCGCGCTCAACCTTGTCGGTCTGGTTCTGGTGGCCGTCTTCTACGCCAATGCGTTCGCATCGCTGTGGTGTGTTTTCGCCGCCATCTGTTCTGTTCTGATGCTCGTGCACATGGTTCGGCGTCGGCGACTCTCCGAGGCGGACCGAATGCACGGTGTCGTTCCGGCCGCAGCTCACTGACTGGGTTTGCGCCGGTTTGCCGTCACGCCGGCAGCGCACGGGTCAATACTGAGGTGGCTCAACACTACGTTGACGCGGAACCGCGGTCCGGCGCGCGGACAACTCCAGCAACAGGGAGGTCTGATCGTGACACGCGCACAAGGCCCATCGATCGGAGTCCGCCGGCGGCAGGTGCGGGACCTGCCCGTGCAGCGATGGTTGTGGGCCGGCGCCGCCGCAGCCGGGCTGGGCGCGGCGGTTCTGGCCCCGTCGACGGACGCGGTCGCTGACACCGGCACGTCACCGCACCACGGGGCTTCGTCGGATTCCGGGAGTTCCCCACGATCGTCCGGCCCCGCCAAGCGATCCGCGTCTCCGGGTTCGAGGGCCCCGCACTGGACGGGGGCCGTGCCGTCGACGACCGCGCCGCTTTCAGCCGCCTCTCTTCGGCGCCAGGCCGAGCCGGTGGCGGCGGTGAGGACAGCGAATAGCGTCGAGTCGGGCCTCAACCTGGGCATCGGCAACATCGGTACGGGCAATATCGGTAGTGGCAATATCGGCAGCTACAACATCGGCGGCGCGAACAGCGGCCCCAGCGCCACCGGCGGCGGCAATAACAACGTCGGCTTAGCCAACTACGGCTCCCACAATATCGGTGCCGGCAATGGCAGCGCCGCACTGGAGGCCGCCACCTACCTCAACTATCCCGGGGCTTCCGACTACAACGTGGGCATCGGCAATATCGGACAGCGCAACGTCGGCTTCGGCAACATCGGAACCGGCAACGTCGGCTTTAGCAACGGAAGCTTGATCAGTGCGGCCGTCGACGGCAATCCATCGTCGGGCAACGTGGGTATCGACAACGTCGGCACGAATAACTGGGGTGTCGGCAACATCGGTGACGGCAACATCGGTGTCGGTAACATCGGTAACGGCAACATCGGGATCGGGTTGACCGGCGACTATCAGATCGGGCTCGGTGGCCTGAACGCCAACGGCGTCGGCTGGAATCTCGGTCTCGGGAACAACGGAAGCTTCAACATTGGCTTCGGCAACACCGGCGACGGCAACATCGGCTTCGGTAATACCGGCAACGGCAACATCGGCATCGGGTTGACCGGCGAGCATCAGATCGGGTTCGGCGCGTGGAACTCGGGTACCGGAAACACCGGATTGTTCAACTCGGGCACGGACAACTCCGGGTTGTTCAACTCGGGGACGGGAAATTCCGGGCTCTTCAACACGGGCACCGGGAACTGGGGCATGGTGAACTCCGGTAGCACGAATACCGGGATCGGCAACTCCGGCGACGGCAATAGCGGCTTCTGGAACGCCGGCAAGACCAACACCGGTGCCTTGAACGCAGGCATCCTCAACATGGGGATGGGTAATTCGGGAACCGGCAATGTGGGTGCTTTCAACTCCGGCGGCAGTTACGTGTATCTGGGCCACAACATCGGCCTCTTCAACTCCGGCAACCACAACGTCGGCATGTTCAGTGCGGGCTTCGGGAATCTGGGCTTCTTCAACGCGGGCGTCGACAACGTGGGCGCCTTCAACTCGGGCGGCAACGGCCAGAATCCCCTGTTTTCCAAAGATCAGGCAGTCGGCCAGTCCGGCAACACCGGCAATTTCAACTCGGGCTTCACCAATACCGGCTCCTTGAACTCCGGAACCGCCAATACCGGCTGGTGGAACTCGGGCACGCTCAACACCGGACTGGGTGAAACGGCCACCAAGACCGGCAACTCCGGCTGGGGCAACGCCGGCACCGGCAACTCGGGGTTCTTCAACTTGAGCAGCTACAACTCGGGTTTCTTCAACTCATCGAACAGTTCGGAGTACGCGGGCGGATACAGTGCCGGCTGGTGGAACTCGGGCGACGGCGCCTACAACGCGGGCATGTTCAACTCGAGTGGCGGCGGCAAGAGCACCGGATTGTTCAATAGCGGTGCTAAGGGGGCCTTGTTCGTGGGCATCCTCAACACCGGCGACCACACCGTCGGGTTCATGAACTCAGGCCATGACAGCAACGGTTTCTTCAACTCCGGCGACTACAGCTCGGGTGTGGCCAACTCCGGAAACCATGACGGCGAGAAGGCTCTGGGCAACTCGGGCATGGCGAATTCGGGCACTTCGAGTTCGGGTGGATTCAACTCGGGGACAGGACAATCGGGCTTCTTCAATTGAGGCTCAGTCCGATTGCCGGGCCTGCGCCCGGCTCAGTTCGATTGCCGGGCCTGCGCCCGGCTCAGTTCGATTGCCGGGCCTGCGCCCGGCTCAGTCCGATTGCCGGGCCTGCGCCCGGCCGCGCTCGATCACCGACGCTCGGCTAGCGGCGATGTCATCGCCGGTGGCCGAGCGCATCCAGGCGCGGGCCGCCTCGGCCTCCAGCCACAGACCTGAGCTGGTGAGGTCGGCGTCGATGCGGTGGTAGGACCCGAGCAGTGCGCGCACCGCCTTCTGGTTGTTGCCGACTATCGAGGCGGCCACCGTGCGCGCTGCCGGCAGCAGATCCTCGTGGGGGACCACCTCGGTGACCAGACCGGCGCGCAGAGCATCGGCCGCAGACAGGTAATCGCCGGTAAGGCTCATCCGGCGGGCCATCCCGACACCGACCTTTTGGGGCAGTCGCACGCTGAGCCCCCAGGTCGGCAGCAATCCGACGCGGGCATGGGTGTCAGCGAACCGGGCCCGATCCGAGGCGATCAGGATGTCGCAGTACAGCGCCAGTTCCAACCCGCCCGTCACCGCCGCTCCGTTGATCGCTCCGATCACCGGCTTGGTCATCGGCGGCCACTTCGGGGAGATATCCGGCAGATCGGTGGTGTTGCCGAGCTCTTTGAGGTCGAGGCCGGCGCAGAACACCGGGTCCGCTCCGGTCACGATCACCACGTCGACCCCGTCGTCGGAATCGGCTTCGCGCAGCGCGGCGAAGAAGCGGGTGCGCAACGCCGAGGACAGCGCGTTGCGTGACGTCGGCCGGTTCAGCGTGATGGTCCGGACCCGGTCAGTGGTTTCGGTCAGCAAAATGTCCGAACTGGTGTCAGGTGCGCTCATCGTCACACCGTATCCGGCGCAACGGAGCCCAAAGACCCTGGCATCACCCGTCGCCGCCGGTCATGCTGTCGTTATGGGTGAGCGCCGGGTGGTCAATCCGCGGTTGCTGCTGGCGGTCGGGATATTGGTCGGCTTCATGTTTTCGGCGCTGGCGATCTATTTCGCCGTGCTGTACACACCCGACTCCGGCCGGGAGTCGGGTTCCCGGCCAGCCGCCCCGGTGACCGAGACCTCGACACCGGCTCCGCAGCCCTCGCCGCCACCGATCTACCTGCCGAACATGCCGGGTGTGCCCTGTATGGGCTGGGCGAGCGCGCCAGATTGCACTCCCACGTCGACGGCTGGGGCTACCCCCTAGCTGATCTGAGCGACGGGCAGGATCAACCGCGACGCCGGGCCGATGCGCAGCGTGTGCACGCTGGAGACCATGCGATGGCCGCTGACCGCGGGTTCGCCGGTGCCGAGGTTGCGGTCGAAGCGCGGATGGCATCCGCCGGCGATCAGGAGTCTGATGCGCGAACCGGCCCCGAAACGGTGGGCCACGGCATCGAGTTCGATCCGGATCGGGGTGCCGGGTGTGGTCGTGAAACGCCGGAAGCCGTCGCTGACATTGCGTGAGCGCCCGCTCGGGCCCATTTCACCCATCCTGACGAAGACATCGAAATGCGTTGTCCCGGTGGCGTAATCCAGTTCCACCACGGGTATTCCATAGACCACCAGGTCGCCGTCGATGGCGCTGCTGGTGAAGCACAGAACATCGGGCCGGTCGGCGAGGGCGCTGTCGTCGCGGTAGCCGGCCGTCCGGGAGAGCAGTCGTCCGCCGATGGTCGGGGTGGGATCGGCCGGATCGAACCGGAACGATGCCGCAGCACCGGGGGCAGGCGCGGTGGCGCTGAGCCCGCCATGCGGTTGGGGGTGGAGCACTCGCTCCCTCGTGGCCGGCGGCCAGTCCGGAAGATCGATGGACTCGCGGCCGGAACCGGTCAGGCTGATCCGGACCGGTGCCCGGTGGTCGGCCTGCCCGCCGAGGTGGCACTCCAGCCAGGACAGCGTCTCGCGCGCCGTGCGCCCGGTGGCGTGGGTGACCATCTGATCGTGCGTCCACGGTCCGATGCTCATTGCGACATCGACGCCGCGGCGACGCAGGTGGGCGAACTGGTCAAGGGTCTGGTCGAGAAAAACGTCCTGCCAACCGGTGAGCAGCAACACCGGTACGGTGCAGCGGTCCAGAGCGACCGTCATCCGCCGGTCCGCCCAGAACGGGTCGGCTCGGTCGGGGTGTTCGAGCCAGGACTCGTACCACGGTGACTCGTCGCCGAGCAGCCTTCGTCCGGCAGCGCCCAACGGCAGATCCCGGGTCGCCTGCTGGAGCCTGCGTGTGGCGTTGACTTGGAAGGCCAGTCGCTTCAGTGGGCCCCGTTGCTGGTGCGCCATCATGTCCGCCCAGCCGAGGAAGTCGTTGAGGGCGAACGCGCCGCTACCCCAGGTGGAGGTGTGCAGGTCATGCGGGCCGACGGTGATCACGGCCGCCGCCAGTTCCGGTGGTGGGTCCGACATCAGCGCCCATTGGGTGTACCCGAGATAGGACAGGCCCAGGGTGGCAAACGATCCGGTGAACCAGGGCTGCTCACGCAGCCATGCAACGGTGTCGGCCGCGTCGGCGACTTCGTGGAGCATGGGTTCGAACGTCCCGCCCGAGCCGAACGTGCCGCGCACGCTCTGGAAGAGCACGTGGTAGCCGCGGGCCGCGTAGATCTGCGCGTAGATCAACGAGAAGGGGAACGACCGGCCGTAGGGACCCCGTACCAGGATGGTGCCCCGTGGACGTGCGGTGGTCGGCGCGTAGTGGTCGGCAAGCAACTCGATGCCATCGCGCATCGGTACCGGCACCGCGCGGTCGACGGTGTATCCCGTGGTCGGAGCCGGAAGCCGCAAGATGCGGCCCCATAGGTGGTCGGTGATCCGGGTACCGCGATGGGTGCTCACGCTGTTGCCGCCATAGTGGTCGAGGATAGGAACCCTCGCCGTCAGTAGGCTCAGCGGTTGTGGCGGCAACACTGTGGGCGATCAGCGACCTGCACACCGGGCAGGCCGCCAACCGTCCGGTTGCCGAGTCGCTGTATCCGTCGACGCCGCAGGACTGGCTGATCGTGGCCGGGGATGTCGCCGAGCGTACCGACGACATCCGGCGGACCCTGGAACTGCTGCGCTCTCGTTTCGAGACGGTGATCTGGGTGCCGGGAAATCATGAGCTGTGGACAACCGGCAAGGATCCGGTCCAGGTCTTCGGCCGCGCCCGTTACGACTATCTGGTGCAGATGTGCGATGACGCGGGAGTTCTGACACCGGAGCATGAGTATCCGGTCTGGACGGGGCCGGGTGGGCCGGCGACGGTGGTGCCCATCTTCCTGCTGTACGACTACACCTTCCTGCCGGCCGGAGCCGCGACCAAGGCCGAAGGCCTGGCTATCGCCAAGCGGCGCAACGTGTTCGCCACCGACGAGTTCCTGCTGTCGTGTGAGCCCTACGCCACCCGGGACGCATGGTGCCGAGACCGCCTGGCGTACACCCGGGCGCGCCTCGAGAGCCTGGACCTGCAGTTGCCGACTGTGTTGGTCAACCACTTCCCGCTGAGACGCGAGCCATGCGAGGCGCTGTTCTTCCCGGAGTTCTCGCTGTGGTGCGGAACGGTGGAGACTGCCGACTGGCACACCCGCTACAACGCGGTGTGCGCGGTTTACGGCCACTTGCACATTCCGCGGACCACCTGGTACGACGGGGTCCGTTTCGAGGAGGTGTCCGTGGGCTATCCACGGGAGTGGCGGCGGCGCAAGCCCTACCGTTGGCTGCGCCAGGTACTCCCGGACCCCGACTACGCCCCTGGATATCTCAATGAGTTCGGCGGGCACTTCGTCATCACGCCGGAGATGCGGGAGCAGGCCGAGACCTTCCGTGACCGTATGCGGGAGCGGCGCCGATGACCGGGCTGTTGGCTGCGGTGTTGCCGGAGATACCCGGTCTGGTCTTCTCCGAAATGTACAAGGACCCGCCCGATCTCACTCCGCTGCCGGAGGAGGAGGAATTGATTGCCCGCTCAGTCGCCAAGCGGCGCAACGAGTTCGTGACCGTCCGGCACTGCGCCCGACTGGCCATGCGGGACCTCGGGGTGCCGCCGTCCCCGATCCTGAAGGGGGACAAGGGCGAACCGCAGTGGCCCGAGGGTGTGGTGGGCAGCCTCACCCACTGCGAGGGCTACCGCGGCGCTGTGGTGGGCCACAGCGCCGCGGTGCGATCGGTGGGCATCGACGCCGAGCCGCACGGTGCGCTTCCCGACCGGGTCTTGGAAGCGGTGAGTCTGCCGGCGGAGCGCCACGAGATGACCGCGCTGCCAGACCACCTTCATTGGGACCGAATCCTGTTCTGCGCCAAGGAGGCCACCTACAAGGCCTGGTTCCCGCTGACCGGTCGATGGCTCGGATTCGAGGATGCCCACATCACCTTCGACGTCGACACCGGCGGAACCGGGGGGGTATTCGTCTCACGAATCCTCATCGACCCCGTGGCGCGGACCGGGCCCCCTCTGGCCGAACTGGCGGGCCGGTGGTCGGTGGCAAGCGGGCTGGCCTTGACGGCGATCGTGCTGTGATGGCCACCGGGGGAGCGCCAGTCCCTCCCGGCCTTGTCGTCGTCGACAAGCCGGGCGGCATGACCAGTCATGACGTGGTGTCACGCTGCCGGCGACTGCTCGGCACCCGTAAGGTCGGCCATGCCGGGACGCTGGATCCGATGGCCACCGGCGTGCTGGTCGTTGGTGTCGAACGGGCCACCAAGATCCTCGGTCTGCTGACCGCCACCGCGAAGTCGTATTCCGCGACGATCCGACTCGGCCGGACAACCACCACTGAAGACGCAGAAGGTGACGTGCTGCAGGACATTCCCGCAGGATCCGTGGCCGAGGATGCGATTCTGGCAGGGATCGCCGGGCTGCGCGGACAGATCAGTCAGCGGCCGTCAGCGGTCAGCGCCGTCAAGGTCGGCGGCAAACGCGCCTACCAGTTGGTGCGAGAGGGCCAGGATGTGGAGCTTCCGGCCCGGACGGTCC
>Ga0116183_1001507_pt1 | contig 26356 bp, 11 predicted proteins | sample AD_UKC078_MetaG_FD_89753 | JGI IMG/M metagenome (GOLD analysis project Ga0116183, IMG submission 89753) | Active sludge microbial communities of municipal wastewater-treating anaerobic digesters from USA - AD_UKC078_MetaG | ecosystem: Engineered > Bioreactor > Anaerobic > Digestate | place: USA...
CGATATCTATTTTACGCTCGGACGGATTTTGAGCAAGAGGAGCTCAAAGAACGGATAAAGACGGTATCGATGGAAAGGAGTGAAAAGATGCTAACGATTGCGGAAAAGCTACTTCAAGAAGGTGTGGAAAAGGGATTAGCAAAAGGGATCAAAAAAGGCAGAGAAGAAGGCAGAAAAGAAGGTCGGGAAAAAGGCAGAGAGGAAGGCCGAGAAGAACTTCTTTGGAAACAGATCACCAAAAAATTCCCGCAAATCCCCGAAAGGTACTACGAAAAGCTGAAAGCGCTCACGATCGACCAACTCGATACCTTGGGCTTGGATCTGATAGATATGCAAAACGAGGAAGAGCTGAAAAAGCATCTTCCAATGTGAGAGGTTTTGGGATCAAACTGAAAGCGCCCTGTGAACGCCGTTGGGAGCGCGGAACTTCTGGAAGCGCCTGGGAACGCGAACTTCAGTTCGGCATAGGCTGTGTTTTTTTCTTGAAAACCAGAAAACATACCAACTTGAAAGTTGGCGTTCCCAAGAAGCTTTCTCTGCGCCCTCTGTGTTCTCTGCGCGAAACCCTCTCTTTTCTCTTGAAAAAACCGTACCAATTTGAAAGTCGCCGTTCCCAGCCTTCCCAGAGAGACAGGCCGACTGGAAGTCGGCCCCACGAAAAGAAGAAGCGCTTACGCGGCGATCTACGTTCTCTCCGCGCCCACTGCGCATAAACCCTCTCTTTTCTCTTCGATAAAACCCTGCCAATCTAAAGATAGGCGTTCCCAGCGAACGTGCCGAACTAAAGTTCAGTGTTCCGGCAGGTGGGGCGTTGTCAGTGAACGTGCCGGACTAATGTTCAGCGCTCCGACAAGTGAGGCGTTCCCAAAAAAAACCGTTCTAAAGTGCGCCCTTAATGAAATATGCGGTATTGGAGAAAAGGACTTTCAAATCTGTTCTGCCGCAATGATTGATGCGCTCTATTTCTACAGGAGTTTTTAGTGGGGGTCGGAGGATTCTGAAAGGTTAGAGAAGGTTTTACCGGAATTATCCGGATGCAGCCTGGCGTAAAAAGGAATGGCATATCGGATTTCTTTCCTTACACGCCATTGAACGATTGGGTTTGTATCTCTAAAAATCAACTGTCGTTTGAGCCTTTTCGTGGGAAACTCGGTATAGAGTTTGCAAAATGCTTCTCGTAAAAACAGCTTTGACAAGCTACATCCTGAGGTATCCACACACAAGGCCCTTCCGTTCTTAATCAGTGGGCGGATCGTGTCGTAAACTTGGAAGGCATCTTCCAAACTAGAAGAATACTTGACCCCGACTAATTCGCGTAAATTTAGAATCATTCTCACGCCGCTACACCCGCCTTTGTCAGCGAAGGATTATCCATAAACTGAAACCCATAGTAGGAGAGTATTGCTTCTGTTTCAGAGGGGTCTCGCCGATCTATCAACCTCGTAAAAGCTTCGCTGCAGGAGTCTTCGTTGAAAACCAGAATTTCCCGGTATTGCGTCGACAAAATGAATAAGGGTCTCAAAATATGCGTTTTGATCGGTGCTGAGCTAAGGTCTAACTCTTCTGAAGCGGGGAGCGCGATCTCTCTTTCCCTTAAAAAGCGTTCTGTTTCTTTGTTTCCAGCGCTTTCGGGGTCATATTCGGTGACGTATATTACTTTGTGCGGTGGACTAGAAATAAGCGTTAAGTAGATCACATAATCAGTCAGAGCCTTTTCCACCACGACTGCGTACCCTTTGTAACAAGCTTTCGTCATACAACGGATAAATTTGCGGATCAGTCTTCGGGGTGGTTTCGCTTGTCCCAACCCTTGGGCCATACGACAGGAAATTTTTTTTGCTTTTTTCAGATAATACGAAATAGTCAAGGATAACCTCCTATAGTGTCAGTTGCTCTGGAACGTGCTTTTCGCTCCGCTCCCATTCAGATGTCAAAGACCTTTTTGCCGTGTCTGAAGCCTCACCTTAGAACACCAAAGCGATCTTGGAGAGATTATCGCAAAACCAAATGAAAGAATTCGGAGGCGCTTGATCCCTTACGCGCTGCGCTTAGCATAGTCAAACCAAACGTGATCTGTTGAGATAAGGATTAACAAACGTCGGCTGATACACAAACAGGAAAAGTTCACGAAAATGAATCCGGAGCCGGTAAATGAATCTTGCAGACGATTTTTAAGAAAGCAAAACTGATTTGATCCGATCGAGAAAACTGAAAAGCAGGGGAGATTATATCAAACTGTTTGGAGATTTCCAAATAAACTCAAAAAAGATATCGACGCTTTCGTGTTCAGCTCTTTGGGCTTATAAGGCGAGGGAGCCAAGTTATTATCAAATGTTCGAACCGAATAGTAGAAAAGCGCGGTTCTATCGGATTCGTGGTTCCGAAAAGTTCGCAGTCGATACCCCGTTTAAAAACAGCTAGTGAATTTTACCCCCGACGAAGAGTACGAAGATTATCACGGGTAACCAGCAGGCTGACTTCGGAAGCCCAAGAAGTCTCGCGATCCGCCTTCTTGTGGGTTATCGCACAATAACTAACAGGACTGCGCGATCCGCCCTTCGTCCTTTTTTTTGGTCAGAGTTAAACATGCCGAACTAAGGTTCGGCGTTACCAGGCTGGCGTTCCAGGCTCTATTATGGATCGGCTCTTATCTCTCCTCCGTGTGCTCTGCGCCCTCTGTGCCCCCCCCTTTTTTCGCGTCCTCACGAAAAGAAGTGGCGCTTACGCCGCGATGACTACGTGGCCTAAAATTGCGGGATGGATTCTGCCCATGTTTCTAGAGTACACCCCATAATATGACTCACACCCTCGGCGGCTTTTTTGTGGGGTCATTCTTCGTGCGTTAAAGGGGGGGTATTTTTAGGTCGTTTACACTTCCCGGGAGCGTGTCCTGAGCGATTATTCCGCGACATACCTGACGAGGTATCGATAAATGTTGTCACTCTCAAACCGGGCAAGGATGAAAACATCTCCGGCCTGTACCCGTACATTACCTGTGAACACGTCTTTATCGGGTTCCAAGTAATTCCATTCACCACCGTTGATAACAACGACTTCTTCTGCGTCTGGCACGACAATGCGGAAAGCAACAGATTTATTTGCCTGAAGACGCCTTTCCATTGGGTAGAGAAGAACCGCTTCACGTTCCTGAAAGAGAGAGTAGGTTTCTGGGAAGTCTTTTTGGAGGCCCTAGGCGTACGCGTTTATGAGTGATATCGCTATTGCGCTGTGAAATAGAGGATCGTCATCCGTTTCTTTACGTGCGTAGATGTGGAGCTCGTAATTTCCCTTTTCTGCGAAACGAGTACGTACTTCATACATATTGCCGGAGCGTTGAACGAAAACATGCGCCTTCCTTGGGTTACGGTCAGGACCATAGAGTGTCACTAACAATGCCGATCCTTCGTTAACGCCAAATTGGAAAGTTTCTTCTTCACGAACGCGCATATTCTCGTAAGCGTCCGAGAGTAATTCGACACCGCATCGGAAGCAATTAGGCCAGGATTTGGGTATACTTAAATATTTTTCTTTTGTCATCTTGGGTTCCAGGAGTTGCCAATCGTTGTTTTTCGGAAAGTGAGTATGAATCAATTGCTCCGGTGGCGTAAAGAAGTAGAACTCATCAAAATGCTTGATATACTCTCTTCCAGAAAGGTACCCCGCGCCCCACGTACAATCGACAAGATACCACTTTCCTTCTATTCTGACGGCGTTCCAGGCGTGGTTCGTCGATCCGCTCATAAATGTATCAGGGGAGTAGCTAGCCCCTTTCGCCCAACCGGAAATCGTTACAGCTTCAAGTCCCGCGCTTCTACTCATAGTTTCAAACAAATCCGAATATCCCTGGCATACAGATTTGCCGCTGTGTAGAATCTCTTCGAGAGTTCTTGGTTCGTTTCGCCCGGAAAAATAGCTTTCCGTGTCGTAACGGATATTTTCTGTCAACCAAACGAAGATAGCCCGCGCTTTTTCTATGTCAGTAGAAGCGTTTTTGGTTAGTCGGATCGCCAAATCCCCAGGGCGTTCGCTGGGTTTCAGTTTAACAGAGCGGGCAAAATCATCGATTTTGTCGAAGTTAAACGCGTTCTTGTTTCCGTAACCCGTCACAAAGGTCAGGAAGAGAAGAGAAAGAATAAGCAAACGAAAAATAAACGCTGATTTTTGCATTTTTCCATTTTCTGTGAATGAAGAAACCGTCTCACGGATACGAGCCCTTACAGAAATCTTCGTTTTCAGCCTTATCATTCTTTAAGCCTCCTTATAAAATTCCGCCATTTTTGCGTTCACGCATTTTTATTTAGTCCGGAGTTATTGTCAAATTCGGTAAAATCCCCTGTCGATACCCCGTTTAAATACAAGAGCGGTATGAACGCGTCGATGCTCTCTGTCCTTCGCATATATTTCGGTAGTATCTGACTGTTGAATTTCACTTCCGCTTTTCGGCTATCTACTCTTGGCCCTTTGGCCTTGCATCCGTTATAATCTCAAAGGCGTTTCTCAGGCGGAGAATACGGAAGAAAGTCTGTCTGGTGAATATCTGCGATTACAGAGTTACTTCGGGCGACTACTTCTTCTGAGACGAAAGCGCCGCGAACACCAGCGTGGATCGTAAGGCGGCGGTCGGGTAAGTGTTCGAAGTCTTCGTTTTATTTTGATTGCTCCTGAATCCGATCAAAACCGAAAAAACTCCTCTTTCGGGAAAGACTATTTTCGGGCTATATGTGATAAACAGGGCGTCTGCGGTTTCCCTGTTCCCCGAATCCCGGAATCAGTAAAACGATTCCATTGACCAGTCCGTTGATTTTTCGCTTTTTGCCTTTCGTGGCGTTTTTGGCTAGACTCGGGTTATCGCGCGCTTTCGGTTTCAGATTTTTTGTCCGGCTTTATTAGTTCCATGAAAAAAGCCTCCTCACAACGCTTCTCGGCCTTTACTACAAATCCGGTGTTCAGAGCGATCTCAGTCAGAAGTTCGGGTGACAGCATCCGATCTTTCCATCCGACCCCGTAAGCCGTTTGGATCGTTTTATTATTCATCTTCACAATGACCGGAACCACAAAGGTTTTCCGAATCGGTTCCTCGCAGGCCGGGATCACGGTATCCCAGATATAGAAAACACCTCCCGTTTTCAAGGTTCGAAAGGCTTCTCGAAAGATTTGCGAATATTCTGTTGGCTTAACGTACATCAAAAAATAAAAGGCGGTGACGGAATCGAAAGAAGAATCCGGTAAGGGTAAGGATTTCGCATCCGCGACGATTTTTATCGGGCCTTCCGGCGCTCCATCCAGTTCTTCTTGACGCTTGTCTATCGCGGTTACGCGTTGCCCGAATAACCGGCCGACGACGCCTTCGCCCCCGCCGCCCAGATCCAATATCTCTCCGGAGATCGGAGGCGCCTCAGTAAAATCGACGGTTTGTGGCTTGCCAAGGCGTATTGATTTCGTAAACCTACTGATAATTCTTAATAACCAATGAAATGGAAACAAGGTCACGAGAGTCACCTCCGATTTTGCTACTTCTCTATGGATCTTTCATCCATAGTCACGCGCATCTCCTGAAACGAATTCTCCGCATACTCGCGATAATCGAAAACTTCGATGGAGGGAATATGGTCCGACCGTACGTGGCCATCTTGAACCAACGTCCACAAGGCGTTAAAATGCATAAGCAAGAGCCGCATACCATCAAACCGGAGCCAATAGAAGGCGGTCACGTCCCCGAAGTAATCCCGGAGTGTCCGCTCGCGCTTTTCGATCGGCAATACGCCATAAGACTCAGAAGCATAGAGTTATTGTCAAATGTTGTGGAATAAGCGAAACCGAGCGTATCCTCCAGCAATCCGTTAAACGACGACAATTTTCATTCTTGAGCGTTGAGATACTGATTCCCTTCCAGAACATACTGAATCTCTTGGAATCCCCGCAGTTTGCGCCACTTCGGGGTATTTTGTCCTCGAAGGAAAAGATTAAAAATCTACTCTTGGCCGTTTGGCCTTTACCGGCCCGATTCTCGTTTGGATCTCCCGCTCTCGGTGATAGCCATTTCGGTAGACCAGCCTTCTTCCTTCTTCATCCCGTAGCGTTTCGGTCTTTCCTATATATTCGCCGCTTACGTTCTTTGAGGCTATACCGAGCGTGACCCTCGCCCGGTGTTTGGCCGGTTTTTCAAAATTGCTGACGGCTTTTATTTCGTTTAAACTGCGTGCTTCTGGTTTCCATTGATTTTTCGCTCTTTGGGAAACTACCTCCCAACGCGCATCCTCTTTTTGGTCACGTCGGCTCTTTTATATGGTCGTTCGGACGCTTCTTTCGTTCTTCACTTTTTTCACATATTTCGATTATCACTCCGAGTCCAACTCCTCTGTCTGTTTGCTTTCCTTTACCTCTCCAGAGAATCCTACTCTTCCCGTATACTGCTCAATAACACCCTGTTCCAGTTCATTTCTCGTTTTCGCGAGAAAGGAAGACTCTCTCAACTCCCCGAGGCTTCGTTTCTTGATTTCGGATTGTTCCAAGCGATGGGCGATATCGAGAGCTTCTTCATAATAAGCCTTTCTTTTCTCTTCGGATTCGGTAAGCTCATACAGGTTTATGAGGATTGCCGAGAGTAATCTCAGAGAATTTGTCGAAAACAGCGATTGTTTTGCGAACTCTCGACTCCTTTCTAGGGAGTTGTTATACCATTCTACGGCTTCTAGGTCTCTACCAATTTGTTGATATAGAGTCGCTAACCTATTACCGAAATGTATGCTTAATCTCAAGTAGCTTCTTCTTCGGTCAAATTTCATTATTTCTTCTAGAAACATTAAACTATTTTGATAAGCCACTATAGCTTTTTCATAATTTAATTGGTTTTCTTCCAGTTCTCCTACGCGTTTATAAATTAGCGAAAATTTCCTCTTAAACGACTTTTTTTTCAGATAACGGTCTCGGTTCTCTTGATTTATTGGAGATTCATCGCTGAAGCAGCTATTGTAACACCTTACCGCGTAATCGATTCGCTCCCAATCTACAGCGTCTAAAGCACTCCAGGACTCAACTTTATAGGAGATGAGCGAAAGAACCCTTTCAATGGAATCTACCATTGAGATCCAAAATTCAATATTATTCCCTTGCTTAAACAACTCTTCAGAGAAACGAAAACTTTTCATACAACTGTCGAAATCTCCGAGGTGGTTCCAGCCTTTTGCCATATCGATAAGTACGGGTATGTTTTTTTGAAGCTGGTCTTTATAAGTCAATAGAGTATTCAAAGCATTATTCAAAATTGCCCTCAGGTCACCGTCAAGATTCCTTATTGAATTTATCGTTACGAGGATTGTGTGATAGTTAAATATCACCCGCTCAGGATTATCGGTCCCATCCACCTCAGAGATTCTTTGCAAACAATTAATTACCTCGCTCTGTTTTTTCCACTTCCAGAAGTACTGGTTTCTTACCATCTGTACCAAGGCTTCTTTAAAAGAATTCTGAGCGCTTTCCTTCGATCCTCCGCTGTTTTCTATATCGTCGAACATGTTCCAAAGAGAATTCGAGTATACTTCTAACAAATTGCCCTCTAAGCAGGCTCCTTGGGGCATCGAATGTGTTCGAAGATAATTGACGATTATTGCCAGCGTCTCGACAGTATTCTGAACAAAACCAGGAATTTCTTTGAAATCCCCGGACGTATATTCGTTTGTTAAAAGTCCGATACAAACCTTCACGTACTCTTTCAGGCTTTCTGACAGGGTTCCAAAAAAGTGAATATCAAGGGACGTCTGAAGTGTTCGGCGATTAATAACAAACTTACTCAGAGTCCCGATCGCTTTCTGAACATATTTAGAACCCGCCTTACTATTTCCCGATCTTAATTCGATTATCCCGAGACCGATGTAAGCGTTAATTTTGTCTTTCTGACTTTCTACCCAGTTTGGGTTTAGTGTATTCCTGTCTTTCCCCATTTCATCAATTAAAACCAACGCGCCTCGATACTTGGCTTCCGCTGTTTGCAGCTCTCCCAGTTTTACGTGTTTTCTCGCTTGTTTGCATAGTATTCTCGCTTGTTTGAATAGAGCTAAATGAAGCGCTTCTTTAGATTTCCAAATAAAATACTCGTTGAGATTTCGCTCTAATAAACTCCTCAAACCCTTTTCAGCTTTCTCGAACACGCTATTGGCATCCTCTTCACGGCCCTCGGCTTCTTTCAATTCTCCAATTACAAGCCAGCTCATACATAAATCTTGTCCCCATTCGGCGTTGTCGTTGTCTTCCTTCGATAATTCCAGGAGGATGCTGTTACTTTCTTCGAGGCAGGCTCTCGCTCGGTCGAGGTCTTGCAGCGTGTAAGCGGCTTTCCCGATTTTATGCAGGATCACCGCGTGAAGGTGTTGCCATTGCGTATTCTTTTCATCGGACTTTAAAAGTTCTTTGACAATCTCTTCGCTTTGTTCGTATTTCCTCAATGCCTGCGAAAGAACGAACTTTTTCGCTCTTTCGAATTCTTTTTCCATTTCGGCCTCTTCCATTTCGGCCTCTTTCATAAGGCTGACACTCAAATCCATTTTCCAGAGACGGTTCTCAGGTTCTTGACTACATAGTTCTCTCATTATTCTTGAAGATTCTCTATAGGCATCTGCAGCTTCGCGAACATAATAGCGACTTTGTTCCAGTATATCGATTTGCCCCCGCTTTCTTAACATAAAGTAACTTTCTCTTCTCTCTTCTTGATCCATCGCCGTAAGGCTGTCCCCAATTCGCCTCCAGCAGACGCTTTGATAGTGTTTCCATTCTCGATCGGTATCATTCGTATTCTCAAGCAACCTCAGGATTGTCTTGTAGTAATGCAGAGTGTCTCGCGGTCGCCCACTTTCTAAGCCAAGATCCCCGAGGCGGCCTAAGCTTATGATGTAACACCGCTTCCAGTCGCGGTTTTCGGACGATTCATCGGTGAGCTTTTTCATAATTGTTCTGCTTTTTTCGAATGCCTCAATTGCCCCCTGAACGTCACCAGTGACTTTACGTCTGTCGCCCATTCTATTCCAGCTTTCTGCTAATCCGTATTGGTAATCGTCCCCGTTCGGATACGATTGAGTTAAGTTCGCCGAAACCTCATGTTGGATTTCCAGTAGCCATCTTCCCCAGTCGGCTTTTCCGTGGTTGATGAGGTAATCCGATTCATAGCGCAGGAAAAGCGCGAACCGGTAGAGCGTCCACGGTTCCGTTTCCGTCTTCAGATAGGGATTCACGATACCTTTGAATCCAGTTTCTTCCGATTCTTTATGGTGCGAGGCCACGTAACGCAAAAGGCCTGTAATGACCTTTTCAGGAAGCTTCTCCTTCACTTCGACCGTAAAGCTTTTCTTGAACAATTCAACCAACCGTTCGCGGATCGTCGCGTCCATCTCTGGCCTCTCTGAGGAGGCGTACAGGTGTATCCCAACATTTTCGATCGCATAGTCTAACGGTTCTTCCCACCCATACTCTTCCTCTTCCTTCAACCGCTTCCAACCATACTCCGCGAGTAATCCGTGTCCATCGAGCGGATAGATCTTGTATATGCCTGCAGCATCGCTGACCAACCAGTCCATAAGCGATTTGTGGACCGGGATCAATTTTCTATCTGTTCGGATGAACAATGTTCCCATATTTTGGAACAGAATATCGGCTTCCATTTGTGTGGATAGGTTCAAAACTTTTTTCAAGGTTGCCTGGTCAAGTGGCTCCGATGCCGCTGCGATAATGTTGAGAAGCGGTAAAACGCGTTTCTTGTAATCCTGTATCTCTTCAGGGCGGTTTGGAGGGAATCGCCTTTCATAGTTCCGTTTATAGAAAGCGTTCATTCCAATTGGGAATTCATCCAGCTCGTCCAATTTCAAGTCTCCGCGCCGGATGCCTTTCATCACTTCGACCGCATAGAGGAACATTCCTCGGCTTTTCTCCGCGATTTGTTTTGCATACGCATTCGCTTTTTCTTCGTCCGAAATGATCTGCTTCAAGTGCTTCTCGAGGTAATGTAGGATATCGTTATCGTTGTCCTGTGACTCTATAGTGATAGCCCCGGATCGGTATTCCGCAAGATCCGAGTTGACTAGCGGATCGTCCCGGCTCGTCAGGATCAGTCGCAACCATGGAGGGGTCTTCTTGAACTCGTCCCGGATAAAGGCGGTGATATCGTTTGAATAGGCGTTGTTCGCCTCGTCTACAGCGTCGATGACGATGACTTTCTTTGCCCCCGGTTCCATCGAAATGCCGTAGAGAGAATCCACAACCAGCTTTTTAAAGAGCTCTCTCGGTTTGTCTTTGTACTCGGATAGCGTGTTATCTAACCTGCTGTTCGGGTCCAGAAGCCTTTTCCGATATTCCGGGATCTGGGTGCTCAGCTGATAGGCGATGGATTTCACCAGGTTTGCCGGGTTTTTCTTCTCCGAGTCCTCTGCTTTACAAAAATGATAGGCTATCACTTCGGCTTTGCTGCATATCTTAATCGCTAACGCGGTTTTTCCAACCCCCGGGCCGCCAACGATCCAAAATACGCGTGAGGGAGAGTCACTCGAAAGCCATTTGTCTATCTTTTCGAAAACCCATTCCCGTCCCTGAAACTCTTCATAACCCAGCCAATCTGTTTGAAAGTCAATCCGTGGGAGAAGGCTTTGCAACACGGCGTCTGCCCCTTCCGTGTCGAGTTGCCATCTACCTCGTAGAATCTCCAGGATTCTTGCCAGGTGGCGTTTGTAATTCTCCTGCACAAGGTTTAATTCTGTATCAAAACAGTCTCGTACATCAAGGTTTTGGAGCCGAAAGATCGACAGCGGAGGTACGCTGCCAGACTGAACCATAAGTGGGATTATGTTTCGTACCCCTTTCCCGCAGGCTTTTGCCAATTCGTTAAGGCAGAACCCGTCCGGACGGCGCACAGAATGCAAGGTCATAAGAAAAAGCAGGAACCCTTCGTTTTGCGCCTCGACTATTTGTTCCAACCCATCCTCGATATACTGTTCCCAGTCTGTTCCTGCCAACAGCCTTTCTAGGTCATACCATACCTCGTATCCCTTGGCATTCAGATCCTCTTTCAACTGTGATGCGAGCCTTGAATATCTATCATGCCCATAAGAAAGAAAAATAAAACCCATCCCTATCCCTCCCGAACCGCAAGATAGATTCGTTAGCAAGTAATCGCCGGTTATGCAAAATAAACGTTGGCCCTAATTGTCCTCATAACGCTCTTTTCGTACGATTTTTAAGCCAATTCTGCGGAGAATCTCTTCATACTCCAAAAAGCCTGCGTCTTTAGCTTTGTCAGCCTCTGAAAGGGTGGCCCATTCGCGGATGTCCGGATGGATCTTGAGCGTATCCCTTATTTCCCGCCCCGGTTTTTCTGCGTCGGCAACATAACCGCATACCCTCTTTCTTGCAATCCACCGGTTGTGTTCCAATTGGGATAGCTGTTCTTTTTCTGCCTTTGAGAGGGTATCGAGCGTCACCGATTCGCGTTGGTCTTCTTCTTTTGCCATTTCCAACCCGAGGTACGAGAGCTTGTACGCGATATGCCTCGCTGCGATGCGGTTCTCGTCTTTGAAAGCGTCGTTGAGTTTTTCCCATTCTTCCCCTATTTGTTTCTGCGGTAACTGAGTATAAAATCCGTGTATCGATTTCGCAAGCGCATCGATTCTATCTGCACCCTCCAGCAATTCTTTAGAAGAAATCACTTCTTCTTCGAAAACCGCGCGAACCATAAGCGTCTTTAAATTTTCCTTTATCCGCGGCAGCTTCGTCCAATAGGGGCGGTGTTCTTGAACCGGAAGGACGATTGTCGGGTTTTCGAGTGTCCTTCGAGTTTGATAAAAAACGCGCCGCGCTTTCTGACATTCCTGGTATAACACGCGTTCGTCGTCGTTGAGAACGACGCACAAGTTAATCCGATTGAGCAATTCGAAGGGAGGGGCGGAAAAAAACGCGGCATTTTCGTATTGAGTCCACTCTACTTGATCCCCCAGTTCTCGTAGGAAATCCGGAACGGGTATCGAGTTGTCCAAAACTTGGATTATCTTAATCGGTACGTTGCTAGGCAGACGATACATTTGAATCCATTCGAGCGCGAGAGGTTCAAATAAGCGGCTATTTCCGATAACCAACAGCACGATCTCCTCCGTTTCGAAAGATTCGGGAGATAGCGCGGAAGAAAAGAACGTGTCGGCAATATACGCGGCAAACCGTTGATCCCACTGGAAGGCATGGATATCCGTATTCCCGGTGGTGTCGTTTCCTTTGAGCTCCTTGAAGGCCATCAGCGTTGCATAATGATGTAGAAGTACAGCGATTTTCAGAGGAGTCGGGCGTTTTATGCGAGAGGCGAGTCCCTCGATGGCCTTCAATCTTTCAAGATTCAGGACTTCGTCTTCTTCAAGTAGGAAAACTTTAGACGCTTTGGATATACCCGCTCGATTTAAGAGAGAAGGGGTCACGATTGGCGCCGCAAGAATCGCGTACCGGGCGTTTTCTCTGGGGTAGGCCTCTGTGTTCGCGCTTTCAGTAACGAGAAGGACTATCTGCTGTTTAGGCGTATTCATCAAGACATCTTCCAGTAAACGCTTGGTTTTACTGTTTAGCCCCATAAGGATCAGATGGTTCCGGAATGTAAAATAAACGCGGATAACTGTCCACCATTCTTTGAAAACTGAAAAGATGAGCGCCAGGATCGTGAAAAACATAAAGATGACCGCGGCGAATCGCGCCGTGACGAGAAGAACGGGGGGATCTGGGAATGCGTCGTTCACCATTAAAAGGATCGAGGGAATAAAAGGTTGAGTGAAGAGTTGTACGCAGAGGTTTATCGCCGTTAACATAGGAAGAGGTTTATTTAGTAAGTTATAGTACTGATACCAACCGATCATCCCTGAAAAATAGATGATCAACCCGATGTAGATGAAAACCTTCCAATTCGTCCGTTTCATGTTACCCCCTTAACGCTTCCATTGATAGCGAATTCGCAACCGGTTATTCACGCCACGAAATCTCTCGAAACCGTTTGCTATCAAGCTCCTGAAGATGGGAAATGGTAGAAAGAATATGGTTTTTCAAAGCTTCATTGCGTCCAATAAGCGCGCCGAAAGGTCCCACTGATTTCTGCGCAGGCTCTCTCTCTACTGTACCTTTGGTTCCTTAAAAAGAGTCTTCTCGTTCCTTTTGAAAACCCGTTGGGATCGAAAACACCGACAACCCGAGTCTTCTCTATCTTTCACTCATTTACAGATTTGCCAGCGGTAATCCTTTTGTCTACCCCTCATTGTAGGAATCTGTTTTCGTGTTCGTGATATTAAATATTGTAGCATATATTTTCAAACATTTCTCTCTTCGTGTGGGTATAAAAATTGATGCGAAACAGAAAGAAAGGAAAGAAGAGGAGATCCGCCTTTTGTCGTTTTTACGCCGCGACGCCCGCGTGGGGTTATCGCGAGGTAACTAGTGGGCTGACTGCGAAAATCCACGAAGTCCATCGGTTCGCCTTCTTGTGGGTTATCATACAGTAACTAACGGGACTGCGCAATCCGCCTTTTGTTCTTTTTTATTGTTCAGAGGTAAACATGCCGAACTAAAGTTCGACGTTCCCAGGACGTTCACAAGAATCTTTTCTCTGTGCCCTCTGTGCGAACCCTGTTTCTGTTCCAAGACATGCCAACTTAAAAGTTGGCGTTCCCAAGAATTTCTCCTCCGTGCTCTCTGTGCCCTCTGTGCGAACCCACTGTTTTCGCGCCGGCACAAAAACAAACGGCGCTTACGCCGCGTTGACCACACGAACTAAAAACCGTGCGATCGATTCTGGCCTTGTTTCTTGATGCTACCTCAAAACTTGACACACACCTCATCCATCCAACGCGTACCAGTCATCGTACAATCCAATGAAATGTCCGAGCTTAACGTTTACGTGATAATGACCAAAAAACCAGAGTTTAAAGCGGATAAGTGGGTAAAGGGATTCTAAGAACTGCTCGGTGGGGTCTGGAAACCGATTGTCTCCGCGCAACACGATCCTCTTGATCGTTAAAGGAGCGGCGTGGGTTAGAACATAATCGACTTCATTATCGTGTATTTCGAGTGTCTCCAATGCATGTTGGGTTTCTTCCCACGACGGCTGTTCCTGCGGCCACCAGGATAGCCCTGGGATACGGAACTCTTTGTCTATGGATAGTCCGCCGCCCATCGCAAAGAAACGCCGATTGTCGATCGTATAGATGTTACCTCTTCTGAGATGATACAGCCCGGGTTGTATCACGCCAACTTCAGCTCCGAATCGAGTCTCTGTCGGTAAGCGATCCAGTCGATCGAAATTTTCGTGGTTCCCGTCGATAAACAAAACCGTAGATCCCTTTGATCCGAGCTCTCTTAAGAGGACTGCTTCTTTTTCTGTTGGTTCCGCTTCCCATAAAAACCCGAAATCCCCGAGAATGATGATAAAATCCTCCGGTCTGAAATTTATCTCCGAAAACCGCGAATCGATGGTTCCGTGCGTGTCGCCCGAGATGTAGATCATTCTTCGTCTCCTAGTATGGGCCGTCCTATCAGGCAAAAAAAGCGAAAAAGGCTCGACTCAAGATACTTTTTGTCTTATGAGGCCTATCGAATAACCGGTTGCAGATCACAGGAATGTTGTTTGAGAGTAATTTGATTCCAGCTGCTTGTTCGTCATAGCGGTTTCTTGTGTTAGCAAATGAAGAAAAAGTGTTTTCCTTCCATCTTCACACCTTTAATATCATTGGGGTTCCAGTCTCAGGCTCTTTTGTACTCCAACGTGCATCCGCTCCGGAAGTGGCGTTTTAATTTTCTTGCGCACGTTCTTCCGTTCGGTTTCGGGTATTTCTGGCTACTCACTGCGTTTCGTGTTCGCTTCACTCAATCCCAAAGATTTCTTTCAGATCTTCCAGCTCGTTATGCTTAACGCCCGCCTCGACTAGAGATTTCGTGATACCGGAGGCTTCTCCCCAATATTTCCGCTTTTCTTCCTCGTTCTCAACTACGGAATAAAGGTCCAGGAGCGCATAGACTAATCCAATATTAAAATCTATCTCCTGTGGTGCCCGGTTGACCAAGGATAGACGGAGCTCTAACACTTTAAGTAAGTATTCTTTCGCCCGTATAGAGTCCCCTCGTTGTTCGTGAAGTATTCCAAGTCGGCTTAACGAAATCCTATAACTGCGCTGCCATTTGGTGTTTGTGGGGTCTTTTTCCGTCAGTTTGAGTATAATCGCCAACTCTTTTTCGTAGGCGTCCTGCGCTTGTGAGAGGTTTCCCTGCGCTGCTTCGATATCCCCGATCCTGTACCAGCTTACGCTTAAGTCCCGTAGCCAGTCGGTGTTCGTTGGGTCTATCTTCGATAGTTTGAGCCTGATCGCCAGAGCTTTCTCGTAGGCGTCCCGCGCTTGGTCCAGGTTTCCTCGCTTCGCTTCGATATCCCCGATCTTGCTCCAGCTTACGCCAAGGTCCCGTTGCCAGTCGGTGTTCGTTGGGTCTATCTTCGATAGTTTGAGCCTGATCGCCAGAGCTTTCTCGTAGGCGTCCCGTGCCTGGTCCAGGTTCCCTCGCTTCGCTTCGAAATACCCGATCTCGCTCCAGCTTACGCCAAGGTCCCGTTGCCAGTCGGTGTTCGTTGGGTCTATCTTCGTCAGTTCGAGCCTGATCGTCAGGCCTTTCTCGTAGGCTTCCTGCGCCTGTGAGGGGTTCCCCCGTGCCTCTTTGTTATCCCCGACCTTACTCCAGGTCACGCCGAGGTCCCGCTGCCATTTGGTGTTTGCGGGGTCTTTCTCCTTTAGTTCGAGCCTTATCGCCAGAGCTTTCTCGTAGGCGTCCCACGCCTGGTCCAGGTTCCCTCGCTTCGCTTTGATATCCCCGATCTTGCCCCAGCTTACACCAAGGTCCCGTTGCCAGTCGGTGTTCGTTGGGTCTATCTTTGATAGTTCGAGCCTGATCGTCAGGCCTTTCTCGTAGGCTTCCTGCGCCTGTGAGGGGTTCCCTCGCGCCTTTTCGATATCCCCGACCTTACTCCAGCTCACGCCAAGGTCCCGTTGCCATTTGGTGTTTGTGGGGTCTTTCTCCGTTAGTTCGAGCCTGATCGCCAGTGCTTTCTCGTAGGCAACCCGCGCCTGTGACAGGTTCCCTCGCGCCTTTTCGATATCCCCGAACTGACTCCAGCTCACGCCGAGGTCCCGTTGCCATTTTGTGTTCGTGGGTTCTTTCGCTGTCAATTCGAGGAAGATCGTCAGGGTTTTCTCGTAGGCGTCTCGCGCCTGTGAGAGGTTCCCCCGCGCCGCTTCGATATCTCCGATCTTGTTCCAGCTCACGCCGAGGTCCCGTTGCCATTTCGTGTTTGTGGGGTCTTTCTCCGTTAGTTCGAGCCTGATCGTCTGGGCTTTCTCGTAGGCGTCCTGCGCCTGTGACAGGTTCCCTCGCGCCTTTTCGATATCCCCGACCTTACTCCAGCTTATGCTCAAGTCTCGTTTCCAGCCGGTGTTCTCCGGATACGCACCCACAAGCTCTTCGAGAACGGAATGCTGCCTTTGAAGCATCCATCGTGCCCATTCTGCGTTCCCGTGCTTACTGTCGTAAACATAACGATTATGAAGGAAGGCGGCTAAGGCGTGCTTTGCCTCCGGTTGCGCTTCTGCTTTCAGAAAACGACCCACGATACCTTTGAATCCGGTTTCTTCAGATTCTTTATGGTGCGCGATTACATAGGTCAGAAGGGCGTCGATGACTTTTTTCAGAGGCCTTTCCTTCCTCTTTCCCGCGAAGCTTTTCTTGAACAATTCAACCAACCGGTTCCGGACCGTCGCGTCCTTCTCCGGCCTCTCCTTGGAGGCGTATAGGTGTATCCCAACGTTTTTGATCGCATAGTCAAACGGGTCTTCCCACCCACGCTCTTCCTCTTCCTTCAACCGCTTCCATCCGTTCTCCGCGAGTAATCCGTGCCCATCGAGCGGATAGATCTTGTATATACCTGCAGCTTCGCTGACCAACCAGTCCATCAGCGATTTGTGGACCGGGATCAATTTTCCATCTGTTCGGATGAACAATGTTCCCATCTTTTGGAACAAACGATCGGCTTCCTTTTGTGTGGATAGGTTCAAGACACTTATTAAGGTTTCTCTGTCAAGCGGCTCCATAGCCGCTGCGATAATGTTGAGAAGCGGTAAAACGCGTTCCTCGTAATCCCGTATCTCTTCAGGACGGCTTGGCGGGAATTGCCTTTCATAGTTTCGTTTATAGAAAGCGTTCATTCCGATCGGGAATTCATCCAGTTTGTCCAATTTCAAATCCCCAAGCCGGATGCTTTTCATCACTTCGACCGCATAGAGGAACATTCCTTGGCTTTTCTTCGCGATTTCTTTTGCATACGCATTCGCTTTTTCTCCGTCCGGAACGATCTGCTTCAAATGCTTCTCGAGGTAATGTAGGATGTCGTTATCGTTGTCCTGTGACTCTATAGTGATAGCCTCAGATCGGTATTCGGTCAGGTCCGAGTTGACTAGCGGATCGTCCCGGCTCGTCAGGATCAGTCGCAACCACGGAGGGGTCTTCCAGAATTCGTCCCGGATAAAGGCGGTGATATCGTTTGAGTAGGCGTTGTTTGCCTCGTCTACAGCGTCGATGACGATAACTTTCTTTACCCCCGGTTCCCTCGGAATGCCGTAGAGAGGTTCCACGACCAGCTTTTCAAAGAGCGTTCTCGGATCGTCTTTGTACTCGGACAGCGTGTGCTCCAACCTGCTGCTTGGATCCAAAAGCTTGTCTCGATATTCCGGAATTTGCGTGCTCAGCTGATAGGCGATGGATTTGACCAGGTTTTCCGGTTTTTTCTTTTCCTGATTTTCGGCTTTACAAAGGTGATGGGCGACCACCTGTTCGTATTGATCGCATATCTTGATGGCTAACCCAGTTTTCCCCACGCCTGCTTTCCCTTTGATCCAAAGCACGCGACGGGGCGTTTCCGCTTCCAACCATCCTTGTATCTGCTCAAAGAGCCATTCCCTTCCACTGAACTCTTTATGACCGAATCGATCAGCGGCAAAATCGATGGGGGGAAGAAGCTGTCGCAAGGTCGCTTCACCCCCTTCTGATTCGAGGGTTCGTTCCCTTCGTAAGACTTCGAGAATTCTGTTCAGGTAGCGGGTATACCTTTCAGGGTGGAGGGTTAAGGTATTATCCAGACAGTCGTGGATATCGAGGTATTGGAGACGGCAGATGGAGAGTGGAGGTTTGCTGCCGCATTGAACCAGAACCGGGATAATGGATCGGATCCCCTCCGCGCAGGCTTTGGCCAACTCGTTGAGGCAAAACCCGTCCGGACGGCGTACCGAATGATGGGTCATCAGGAAGATCAGATGCCCTTGATCCTCTAAACGTCTGGCTTTCTCCAAGCCTTCTTCGATATACTGCGCCCAGTCCTTCCCTTCGATCAAACGCTCAAAGTCGTACCACACCTCATAGCCCTGGCTTTCCAGGTCCGTCTTCAGTTTCCTCGCCAGAACGGAATAGGCGTCGTGTCCATAGGAAAGGAAGATAAAGGGTATTCGTTCCATCTTCACACCTCCAATCTCATTGGGATCCGGTCTCGAGCCTTTTTGTACTCCAAGGTACGTCCGCTTCCGGAAGGGATGCTCTAATTTACTTGTCACACGTTCTTCCGTTCGGTTTCTAGCGTTTTGGTTACTCAGTGCGTTTCGTGTTCGCTTCACTCAATCCCAAAGATTTCTTTCAGATCTTCCAGCTCGTAATGCTCAACCCCCGCTTCGACTAAGGATTTTGTGATGCCATAGGCTTCTTTCCAATACTTCCTCTTTTCTGCAACGTTCTTAACCACAGAAGAAAGGTCCAGAAGCGCATAGACTAATCCAATACTAAAATCTATCTCGTTTGGAGCCCGATCAACCAAGGATCGATGGAGCTCTAATACTTTTAGAAAGCATTCTTTCGCCCGTTTAGAGTCTCCTCGTCGTTCGTGAAGTATTCCAAGTCGGCTTAACGAAATCCCATAAACGTGCTGCCAGCCGGTGTTTTCGGGGTCTTTGTTCGTCAGTTCGAGCATAATCGCCAGGGCTTTCTCGTAGGCGTCCCGCGCCTGTGACAGTTTTCCTAGCTTTCTTTCTACATCCCCGACCTTGGTCCAGCTCACGCCGAGATCGAGTAACCAGTCAGTGTTCACCGGGTCTTTCGCTGTCAATTCGAGCAAAATCGCCAGGGTTTTCTCGCAGGCTTTCTGCGCCTGGGCGAGGTTCCCCCTCGCCGATTCGATGTCCCCGATCTTGCTCCAGATCTTACTTAAGTCCCGCAACCATCTGATGTTCGTGGGGTCTTTCTTTATCAGTTTGCGCAGGATGGTCAGCGCTTTCTTGTAGGCGTCTTGCGCCTGTGACACGTTCTCCCAGCTCGCTTCGATATCCCCTATCTTTCTCCAGCTCACGCTCAGATCCCGCAGCCATTCGGTGTTCTCGGGGTCTTTCGCTGTCAATTCGAGCATAATCCTCAGTTCTTGCTCGTAGGCGGCCCGCGCCTGTGGCAGATTCTCCCGCATATTTTCTAGATTGCCGATTCTGTTCCATCTTATGCTTAAGTCGAGTAGCCAGTCGGTGTTCGTAGGGTCTTTCTCAGTTAAATCGAGCGCGATCGCCAGCGCTTTCTCATAAGCGTTCTGCGCCTGTGAGAGGTTTCCCCGAGCCGTTTCGACATCCCCGATCTTGTTCCAGCACATACTCAGATCTCGTAACCAGAGGGTGTTCTCGGGGTCTTTTTCGGTCAGTACCAAGTTAGTTTCCAGAGATTTGGTATATGCTTTCAGCGCTTGGGACAGGTTCCCCCGCGCTTCTTCGAGATCCCCGATCTTGCTCCAGCTCGCGCTTAAGTCCCACAGCCAGTCGGTGTTCTCAGGGTCTTCCGCAGCCAGCTCGAGCTTATTCGCCAGGTCTTTCTCGTAGGCTTTCAGCGCTTGATCTGTGTTCCCCCGCGCTTCTTCAATATCCCCGATCCTGTTCTGGCTCGCGTGGAGGACCCGCTGCCAGAGGGTGTTCGTGGGATCCTTTTCCGTTAAATCAATTATGATCTCCAGGCCTTTCTCGTAGGCTTCCAGCGCTAGGTCTAGGTTCCCACGCGCTTCTTCGACATCTCCTATCTTGTTCCAGTTCACACCGAGGCTCAGCTGCCAGTCGGTGTTCGCGGGTTCTTTTGCAGTCAGATCGAGCCTGATCTCCAGAGCTTTTTCATAGGCATTCTTTGCGCTGTCCAGGTTCCCCAATCGCTCTTCTATATCCCCGATTCTTTCCCAATTAAAAGTCAAATTATACAGCCAAAAGGTGTTCGTTGGATCTTTAGCGGTCAATTCGAGCATGATCGCCAGGGTTTTCTTGAAATTCTCCAGCGCCTGAGACAGGTTTCCTTGCGCCGCTTCGATTTCCGCTATCTTGCTCAAATTCCCACCACGGACCAGCTGCCAGAGAGTGTTTGCAGGGTCTTTCTCTGTTAAATCAAGCAAGATATCCTGGCCTTTTTTGTAGGCTTCCAGGGCTTGGCCTAGGTTCACCCGCTTCGCTTCTAAATCCCCGATCTTGTTCCAGTTCATACACAGATCCTGTAGCCAGTCGGTGTCCTCGGGGTCATTTTCCGACAGTTCGAGCAAGACGTCCTGACCTTTCTCGTAAGCTACCACCGCGTAGTCCAGGTTTCCCTGCGCCGCTTCGATGTCTCCAATCTTGTTCCAGCTCACGCTCAAGTCCCATAGCCAGACGGTGTTAAAGCGAATTTTTTTTATCAGCTCGAGTTTGGTAACTAAGCCTTTATTATATGCTTTGTGCGCCAAGTCCAGGTTTCCCTTCGCCGCTTCGATGTCTCCGATCTTGAACCAGCTTACGCCGAGCTCCCATTGGCGCTTGGCGCCTTCCGGATACGCTTTCACATGCTCTTTGAGAACGGGATGCTGTCTTTGGAGCATCCATCGCGCCCATTCCAAGTTTCCGCGTTCGCTGTCGTAATCATAACGATGATGAAGGAAGTTGGCCAAGGCATATTTTGCCCCCGGTGGCGTTTCTGCCCTCAGAAAACGACCTACGATACCTTTGAATCCGGTTTCTTCCGATTCTTTATGATGCGCGACTACATAGGTCAGAAGGGCGTCGATGACTTTTACCGGAAGCCTTCCCTTCTCCGTTCCCGTGAAGCTTTTCCTGAACAATTCGAGCAACCGGTCGCGGACCCTCTTGTCCTTCTCCGGCTTATTACTAGAAGCGTACAAATGAATCCCCAGGTTTTCTATCACGTAATCCATAGGCTTTTTGCAACCTTGCTTTTTTTGAAGATTATCCCAGCCATAGTCGGCAAGCATCCGGTGGCCTTTTTCCGGTTCGATTGCGTAGATATCGGGATGTGATCCTTCCAGTTCCCTCGTTAGCCATTCCTTCACGATCGCGTGGTAGAAGCGCAGCGTCTCTGTCTTTTCTTCGTATTGAACCAGAAAGCCTACCGCACGCAACCATTTTTTCAATTCCGGTTTCTTCATCCCAGTGATCTTCCGAATCAGATCGGCATCCAATGGTTCGACCACCGCGCACATCAGCGATAAAACATCTCTGGTACGGTCATCGAACCCCTGAGGATAATGTGCGCTGAAGAATTGGCTAAGGTATCCGTTCATCCCCTCTGGGAATTTCTCGGGTGAACGAAGCGCCTGGGGGTCTCTCTCGATGTCATCGCACAAGAGCTCGCAATATAAAAAGCTTTTCTCTGCTCTGTTTACCAATGTCTCCAAGATGCTTTCCCTCTTTTGTTCTGGGAGTAAACCGGAAAGCCTTTTCTCGAAGTAGGCTCTGAAATCTGCCCTTTGGTTTTCCACTTCATCCAGATCGATCTGGATGGGGGCGCCATGAAGCTGGGACGTGATCAAGGGTTCATTCCGCGAGGTGATGATCCAGCGTATCCAACCGGGCATCGCATCTTGGAAACTCGGATCTCCGATCAGTCGGGCCAGTTCGTTTTCCATCCCCGGGGCCCCCGCTTCGTCGAGCCCGTCGATGAGGATGACGATCTGTTGATTATCATTTCTATGTGTTTTTAATGTGCGAAACAAAGGATCCACGATCAGTTCTTCGAAAAGAACCCGAGGTTGGATCATTGGATTCAAGTACCGCCGATTATCCTCTACATTTTCGTAGACCTTGTGTTCGAGTTCCCGTCTATAGTCTTCCAGGCAAAAAGCGAGTTGACAAGCGATCGAATGAATGATCCGATTGACGTTGGATTTTTCCACATTGTCCCGATCACAAAAATGAATCGCCTGGATGAGCTCGGGCATTTCCCGGACCAACCACGCGGCGATTGCGCTCTTTCCAGTCCCCGGCCCCCCGCCGATACGGAAAATTCTCGGAGCGTTAGGGTTCTCCACCCACTCTTTGGCCTTTTCCAACGCCCATTCTCTTCCGGAGAAGCTGTCGAGCGCGGTGAGCTTTTTCCAATCGAATGCCATAGGCCTCAGGATTCTTTCGAGCTTGAAGCGTTCGTCCGGAATGGGGATGGGTTTCCGCCGTTCGAGGATGGCTTGGATCTCTTTCAGATGCTCCCGGTAGCATTCTTCCTTATCTTTTATCGGGATACAGTCGTCGATAGAGTAGTAGTGGATGTGGTAAATGCTGAGCGGCGGTTTACAGGGTTTGACCATCAGAGGAAGTAAAGCGCCGGTGAAGTGGTGAACCGCCCAGGTTACTTCGTTGAGGCAAAAATTCTGACCCTGCCGAACCGAAGATGGGGTCATAAGATAGATGAACCATCCCCCATCTTTCAGGCGCTGCAGCCCTTCATTCTGCGTAGCGTCCCATTGGCCCCCGGCGGTGATTTGGTCGGCGCCCATAAAAACTTCGTAACCGAGATGTTCCAGGTCTTCTTTCAATCGCTGCGCCACTTCCGGTAGCTCGTGCGGGCTGTAGCTGACGTAGACGTATTTGTTCTCCTCATTGCTTTGATTTGGCATAAATATCACTCCCGTTTTGTTTTTGAAGCAAAACCGCTGAAGGTCTTCGAGCGCCTACCTTGCCCGTTTAAACCCCGAAAATCTAACGGTTTGGTTCGAACTTCTCTCAACAGCGTTTTCCACGTTCTTTCCTTATCGGCGCCTCCAATATCATTGGGGTTCCGGTCTCCGAGTTTTTTGTACTCCAAAGCGCGTCTGCTTCCGGAAGAAGAGCCCTAATTTACTTATTGCTCGTTCTTCCGTTCGGTTTCGAGTGTTTTTAGCTACTCAGCGCGGCTCGTGTTCGCTTCACTCAATCCCGAAGATTTTTTTCAGCGCGTCCAGTTGGCCGTGCTCAACCCCTTTGCCCGCGAGGTATTTCGTGATACCGGAGGCTTCTCCCCAATATTCCCGCTTTTCTTCCTCATTCTCAACTACGGAATAAAGGCCCAGGAGCGCATAAACTAAGCCTATATTATAATCTATCTCCTGTGGCGCCCGGTCGACTAAGGATCGACGGAGCTCCAACACTCTAAGTAGGTATTCTTTCGCCCGTATCGTATCCCCTTGTTGTTGGTGAAATATTCCAAGTCGGCTTAACGAAATCCCATAACTGCGCTGCCAGTCTGTGTTCTCGGGGTCTTTTTCCGTCAGTTCGAGCTTAATCGCCAGGTCTTTCTCATAGGCGTCCTGCGCCTCTGGCAGGTTCCCCTGCGCTTTTTCAATATCCCCGATCTTGACCCAGCTCGCGCTGAGTTCGAGTAACCAGTCGGTGTTCGCCGGGTCTTTCTCCGTCAGTTCGAGCAAGATCGATAGGGCTTTCTCGTAGGCCTCCAACGCCTGGTAGGGTTTCCCCCGCGCTTCTTCGATATCTCCGATTTTGCTCCAACTCACGCTGAGATCGAGTAACCAGTCGGTGTTCGCCGGGTCTTTCTCCGTCAATTCGAACAAGCTCGCCAAGTCCTTCCCGTAGGCGTTCCGCGCCTGGGCGCGGTTCCCCTGCGCCGCGTCGATATCCCCGATTTTGCTCCAGGTCACGCCTAAGTCCCGCAGCCAGTCGGTGTTCGTGGAGTCTTTCTTCGTCAGTTTGCGCAAGATCGTCTGCGCTTTCTTGTAGGCGTCCCGCGCCTGCGGCAGGCTCCCCCTCTTCTCTTCTATATCCCCGATCTTGTTCCAGCTCACGCTCAGGTCGTGTATCCAGAGGGTGTTCGTGGGGTCTTTTTTGGTCAATACCAAGTTGGTTTCCATAGATTTGGTATATGCTTCCAGCGCTTGGACCAGGTTCCCTCTCTTCTCTTCTATATCCCCGATCTTGTTCCAGCTCACGTCAATGCCCCGCAGCCAGTCGGTGTTCGCAGGGTCTTTCTTAGCCAGTTCGAGCTTATGCGCCAGGTCTTTTTCGAAGGCTTCTAGCGCCTGATCCAGGTTCCCCCGCGCTTCTTCGATACCCCCGATCCTATGCAAGCTCGCGCCGAGGGCCAGCTGCCAGACATCGCGCGTCGGGTATTTTTCCGTTAAATCGAGTGTAATCCCTAGGCTTTTCTCGAAGGCTTCCAGGGCTTTGTCGAGGTTTCCCCGCGCTTCTTCGATACCCCCGATTTTGTCCCAGTTCTGGTACAGACCCTGTAACCAGTCGGTGTTCGCGGGGTCTATCGCTGTCAGATCAAGCCTGATCTCCAGAGCTTTCGCATAGGCATCCCTTGCTCTGTCCAAGTTTCCCAATTGCTCTTCCAAATCCCCCATTCTCTCCCAATCCAAACACAAATTCGACTGCCAACGGGTATTTGCCGGATCTTTGGCAATCAATTCGAGTGTGGTAGCCAGGGCTTTCTCGTAATTCTCCCGCGCCCGCGTCAGGTTTCCTAGCTTCGCTTCGATTCCCGCCGCTTTGCCAAAAACCACGCCGAGGACCAGCTGCCTGAGAGTGTTCGCGGGGTCTTTCTCCGTTAAATCAAGCAAGATCTCCAAGCATTTCTCGTAGGCTTTCAGGGCTTGATCCAAGTTCAACAGCTCCGCTTCAATATCCCCGAAATCGTTCCAGCTCACGGACAGGTTCTCTAGCAAGACGGCGTCATCGGGGTCTTTCGCAGTCAATTCGAGCATAATCGCCAAGAATTTTTCGCAAGCGTCTCGCGCCAAGTTCAGGTTCCCCCGTCCTTTTTCGATATCTCCAACTATGCACCAGCGCAGGCCGAGATCATGCAGCCAGTCGGTGTTCGCGGGGTCTTTTGCTGTCAATTCGAGCATAATCGCCAGCGCTTTCTCGTAGGCGTCCCGCGCCTGATCCAGGTTCTCCCACTTTTTTTCGATATCCCCGATCTTGCTCCAGCTTTCGCCGAGATCCCACAACCATTCGGTGTTCTCCGGATGCGCTTCCACAAGCTCTTCGATAACGGAACGCTGCCTTTGAAGCATCCATCGCGCCCATCCCGTATCCCTGCGTTTGCTGTCGTAATTACAACGATTATGAAGGAAGTCGGCTAAGGCGTGTTTTGCCTCCGGCTGCGTTTCTGACTTCAGAAAACGATCCACGATACCTTTGAATCCTGTTTCGTAATCTTCTGACCAATGTGCGATCACATAGCTCAGCAGATCGGCAATGACTGTTTCCGGAAGCCTTGCCTTCTCCTCTCCCGAAAAGCTTTTCTGGAACAATTCAAGCAACCGGTCGCGGATCGTCTTGTACTTCAACGGTTTCTTACTAGAAGCGTACAGATGAATCCCCAGGTTTTCTATCACGTAATCTAGGGGCTCTTTCCAATCGTGCTTTTTTTGAAGGTAATCCCAGCCATAGTCGGCAAGCATTCGGTGGCCTTTTTCCGGTTCGATTTCGTAGATGTCGGGCTGTAACCCTCCTTGTTCCCAAGTTAGCCATGTCCTCACGATGGTGTGGTAGAAGCACACCGTCTCTGTCTTTTCTTCGTATAGAACCAGAGGGTCTACCGCGCGCAAGCATTTTTCGAATTCGGTTTTCTTCATCCCCGTGATTTTCCGAATCAGATCGGCTTCCAATGGCTCGACCGCTGCGCACATCAGCGATAAAACATCTCTGGTACGGTCATCGAGTCCCTGAGGAAAACGCACGCTGAAGAATCGGTTGAGGTATCCGTTCATCCCCTCTGGGAACTTCTTGGGTGAACGAAGCATTCGGGGGTCTCTCTCGATGTCATCGCACATAAGCTCGCAATACAAAAAGCTACCCCCTGCCCTGTTTACCAGTGTCTCCAAAATGTTTTCCCGCTTTTGTTCTGGGAGTAAGCCGGAAAGTCTTTTCTCGTAGTAAGCTCTGAAATCTGCCCTTTGGTTTTCTTCAATATACAGATCGACCTGGATCGGGGTGCCTTTATATAGTAAAAGGATTAGGAGTTCACATCGAGAGGTGATGATCCACCGTATCCA
>Ga0116183_1001510_pt1 | contig 26326 bp, 23 predicted proteins | sample AD_UKC078_MetaG_FD_89753 | JGI IMG/M metagenome (GOLD analysis project Ga0116183, IMG submission 89753) | Active sludge microbial communities of municipal wastewater-treating anaerobic digesters from USA - AD_UKC078_MetaG | ecosystem: Engineered > Bioreactor > Anaerobic > Digestate | place: USA...
AATAGAATTCTTCCACAGATGCGGACTCAACTATGTAAGCTGTTCACCATACAGAGTGCCCATTGCACGGCTTGCAGCAGCAAGAGCGGCAATAAATAACGATGTCGTAAGAGAAATCAAAAAGACCATGGAAGAAGCTTACGGCACAATCGAAAGCGGCATCAAATCACTCTACAAAGAAATCGAGAAACGGCTCAAGAAGAACTGATAATCCTTTAAAATATCAAATCTCAACTATCCGGAAATTCCGGGTAGTTGGGATGATTTATTGAAATAATTGCTGAATTTAACTGTTAATTCTTTCTTATATGTTGGTGTTTATGAGGATTGTTTTGTGTTTGTGGCTATTTCGTAAATTGTTTCTGGAGCGATGTCTATTCCTCCCGGCCACGCAAGAACATTGAAATCCGGGTCAATATAAAACTGCTTAAAGAATTCGATCTCTTTAAACTTCTCAAAAACCCCTTTTCTTGGAGGGTAGTTTTCAAAATCGACAATACCGCTTTTCTTATTTTTGAAAAACAGCTTTATCTTGTAACCACCTAGATAAACTGCTTTTTTTATATCGAAGTGCATAATCTGCCTCACTTTAAAGGGTTGATTTTAAAAAGAGGTTCCTGTGCTATGAGTTTTTCCCATGCTTTCTCAAGTTCTTCTTTATGCAGCATTGCCCATTCAATTACCAGTCCCAATGCTCTCGGCGGAAATTTTCCAGAAATAACTGCAAAATTATCAAGTCTGACGGCAACTTTATGTTTTCCATAAACAGCATGAAAATGTGGTGGGTTATGCTCATCATAAAACATTGCAATAACAATACCATAGAATCTGCTTAACTCCGGCATCTTCTCCTCCTAAAAAAACCTTTATTATTATATGAGCTTAATAGCTTTTGTCAATTGACGGTTTCTTGCTCTCAATGTAATAATTTTTATGAAAATTTCATGGTTTCGCAAAAAGTTTTGTAAGATTATCCTGTGTTAAAACTTCAGAAAGTTTTACCATGAAATCTTCAATGATTTTCTCTTCGCTATCTTCTTCTAAAATAACTGTTTCAAGTATAAGCCATTCGTTTTTCCCAAAAATATCATCATATTCTTCCTTAATGTTTTCACTAAAAATCTTTTCTAAAAGCGCAGTATCTTTTTTTCTGCTATCATAAATAGAACAACTTAAAAAACCTATTCCTTCTGTTGTGTCTCCTTTTGAACAAATCTGAATGCTTAACACATATCCATTTTTTGTTTCAGGTCTCTTTTTGTACATCCAGTTTTCCACAAACCAATTTTCTTTAATTTTGTTGAAACGACTTATCATTTTAAAACTATATTTTTCATCTACCTCCATCCCAATCTTTAATAAAATACTTGCAGCAGTTTGATTTGCCACCTCAGTGACTGAATCAACCATATCGCTTGCATTTTTAAATCCTGATCCTTCAAAAAGTGCATTAATTTCATCTTCGTTTTCTTCATCAAGTTCATTCAAAGCCTGCATTGTTTCAAAATTTTTCATGTAGAAAACAAAACTTTTACTCAGCTTAGTCATTGGTCCGCTCCTTTTTCAATTTATTTATGTAAGAAATCAGATTTATTGGATTATCATCCATTCCTGCTCCGTCAATTTCACGAATTATTGCTGCTGTAAAATATTTTAAAAAATGAAATCCTTCCGGTTTTTCTGCTTTATCTTTGAAAGATTCCATAAATCTTAAAAGGTTAATTGCAATCTGCTGCCATGATATAAATTTCCATCTGTTTTTGTTTTTTGTGGTTTTGGGTTCCCTTCCATCAGGTGTAAGAAAAACAAGCTTCGTGGATAATGAACACAGCTCTTCATATCTTTTCAGCTGATCTTCACCTTCTTCGGCATTTATTTTTGCTTCAATCACAACAGAAAACTCTTTGCCAGTTTCAAATGTGCCATTGATTTTAATATCAAAACGATTTTTTCTTTCTTCTTCTTCACATTTCTCAGCTTCAACCTGATAGTTTTTTATCAAATTAATATCTGCATCATGAAAAAGAGGAAATAAACAATTGAGTACTCCGCTCCCGAATCCATGTTTTGGAGAACCTTGATCATTTTCCATAAACCATGCAAGTGTTTTAGTGTAATGAACTTCGCTTTCTTCCCTGCCCATAGGCTCAAAAAGTGAAAATGGCAGAAAAAGTGGGTGGTTAGGGTTTTCCGTTTTTTCTTTTTCAACCGTTTCTTTTGAAACTTTTACAACATATTCAATCGCTTTTTGTAATTCACTCAGTTCTTCATCTGTCGGTTCTTTTATAAATTCAGCTTTTGCACTTGATCCTGAGCGACTTTCATCTGTATATATTTTGTACAGTTCTTCCCAAAACTCTTTTTTTATGGTTAAGGGCAAATCGTCTTGCTTTTCTGAAAAATAAACGGACTCAAGTTCCTGCCAGAAATTATCAGGAATTTTAATTTTTTCTGTCAATTTTACCTCCACATGTTTTTGCATATAATCAATATATTCAATCACTTAACAAGTTTGTCGAAGAGTTTTTCCAGTTTTTTCTTTTTTAATTGATCTTTTTCACTCTCGGTGTCAATTTTTGGCCAACCATGAGATTTTGCCAAGTTCTTCAAGTCTGGATAAATAACTCTAAGTTCGTTTTCAAAATCTATCAACTTAGAATTTTCTTTTGCTTTTCTCGGTTTGTTTTTGCCCATTTTCAAGACAAAATAAAATGGATATTTTTTCAGATCAACACCCCTTTCATCTTTAATATTTGGGCATCTTCCACTATCAGCTTCTCCAATCCAAATAATTTTGTTCTTAAAAGTGAAGATGAGTTTTTCACCTTCACGCAAACCATTTTTTCCTATTTTGGGTTTTGCTTTGTCACTTGTACATAGCATTCTAAATTTTCCAGGAGGATTTCTTTTGGGAAGACATTTTGTAAAAAAATCATGAATTTCTGTTTCTTTTTTAAATTCGTGTTCTGTCATTTTAACTATTCTCATTTTATCCCCTTATAAAATTTTTAACGCACACACAGAACATTTTGCTTGGTGATGATGCCATTGTTGCCGTCGGTGGCTTCATACACACTGCCGTCGTTGAAATACACGCTCCATGCATAGTCCGATGACCAGAAACCATCTGTGTTTCCCAAAACGGAATATTTACCGGATGTGTCATATTCGCATCCGCCACAGGCATCATTCCGGCAATTATCCCACGATAGGCAATCATCTGTAACTCCGCATTCACCACCTGTTTCAGTTGCTGGGCAGTTTTGAATAAGTGTTCTTAATTCTGATATTGTGGGCAATCTCCAATCTGATGAACCATCTTCGACAAGGTTTTTACAGTATGCCTTGGCATCTGACCAACTCATTTCTTCGGGTGCTTTCTTTGACCATTTAATTCCTTTGGGTGATATTTTTTCAATTAACTGGTTAATATAATCCTTTTTAGGTTTTTCTGGTATTGCCTCTTCAATTAACTGATTAACATAACTGTTGAATTTCATTTGTGTCTTAATGTCTTGTATCTTTGAATCAATAAAAAAAGATAAGCCAAGAGCTATAAACCAGACCCAAAAATAACTTTTTGACTGCTTTGTAGTATTGGCTCTCTTCCAAATATAAACTGGAACAAGAAAAACAGCCCAGCCAATGCCGATGGTTTTATGACCAGCTTTATCAAGATTGATATTATCTATCGCCGCTAAGCTGGAATTTAGAATCGCCCAAAACATAAAAACAATTATTAAGCTCGTGGAAGAAAACGATTGATTATCAAAAAATATTCCTTGAATAATGCTGCCAAAAATCGGAGAAAATGCTATTAGCCAGATAAAAGTGTTGTTGATTTTATCTCCGTTCAGAGGCGGAGGACTGTCATTTCTAAAATGTTTCTTCAATTCTGTGTCAGATATTTTTTTCCAATCGTTGAATTCTTTTTGCCAGACCAGTGTTGAAAGTTGCAGCTCATTGTTTTCTATTAAGTTTGTTATCTGAAAAGTAGTGATGGGACCAACTCTTTCACCTTTCTTTTCATAATACCACTTCTTTTCGTTACAGTCTTTTATCAATTGAATTTCGTTTTCAGGCATTAATTTGCGCAAAGAGATTTCTTCCATTGCTGCTGCCAATTCATCAGGTTGACAGGTTTCTTTGCTTTCAATTAAGCCCAGTAAATTTTCATCATCAAGCGTTTTCATTTTTTCTGATGAAACTTCCATCGCAACCTCCAACTTTACTAATATTTTTCAAACACCATGACTGCAAGACGGTCTTTTTCACCAGCACTGAGAACAAAAAAAGATAAACACAACCAACTGAAAAGTATTAATTTTCTCACATTTTCCTCCACAGATTTAACACAACGGAGCTATTATAATAAGTTTAACGGGGAATTGAAGTTTTCAGATGGGTTGATTTGTTAAAAAGAGATTGGGAAAAGAGTTGACAAAAAAACAGTCTCTGCCCTGTATGCGCAAATTTTGATTGTTTTTTGTAAAATTTAGAAATAGAGCTTGACTTTTCCGGTTTTTATGGTTTACTTTTGTTGGTTTTCGGTATTTCTTTTTAATACAGGTGAAATTATGCTGCACTCATTTTCAGTTAAAAACTTTCTGTCAATCAAAGATGAAATAACTTTGAGTTTCGAAGCTACAAAAGACAAGCACTTAAGGAAAATTCACACAGTTGATGTAGCCAAAGGTGTAACTCTTTTAAAACTCGGGATTGTTTATGGAAAAAATGCTTCCGGAAAATCCAACCTTATAAACGCAATCGGTTTCTTGAAAAAATTCTGGTTTAATGTATTTGACGACAAGGATGAAAACATTGAAGCAATTCCTTTTCTTCTTGACAACTCAAGTCGGAATGAACCATCTGAATTTTCTGTGATTTTTTATCACAACACTTTAAAATTCACCTATTTTCTTTCTGTACACAAAAATATTGTTTTATCTGAAAAGCTCGATTTTTATCCTGGTGTTCAGCCGGCTAATATTTTTGACAGGAAATATCAGGATGGTGTTTCAAAGATTGCTTTCGGAGCAAAAATTAAAGTTAAAGATGTTGTAAAAGATGAAATAAATGTAAAATGTCTGCCCAATATATCGTTTTTTGCAGCATATAATCAGGTGAATGTAAATATTTTTGAAATTAATGAAGCTGCCGAATGGATGAAAAAGAAAATGATGCCTCCGATAACACCTTTGACTTCTCTTAAAAATTTTACAGAAAATCTTATTTGCAGCAACATGGAATGCAGACAGAATACTTTGGATTATCTAAAGAAAGCTGATTTTAATATTTCTTCAATAAAAACAGAGGAAATTGAGGAAGATGTAACGGATGAAATGATTCTTCGGCTTAAAAATATCGGAGTTCCTGATATCGAAATCAACCGGCTTCAAAAAGAAAGAAAATTTAAACATAGAAATACCGAGTTTGAACATTCAGTATTTGTTGATGGCTCAGAAAAACACTTCAATTTACCTGTTGATATGCAGTCAGACGGAACAAACAGGATGTTCGGACTTTCAGGTGCATTATTCAGAACAATTAAAGAAAATGCTTTTCTTGCAATTGATGAAATCGAAGCGAAACTTCATCCCCGACTTATTGAATATGTGCTTCAGAAGTTTTTAGAGGAATCGAGCAATGCACAGCTTTTTGTTGCAACACATTATGACAACCTTTTTGATGAAGATGATCTTATTAGAAAGGACAATTTCTGGTTTACGGAAAAGAAACAAGATGGTTCGACTGATCTTTATCCTCTTCATAAATTTAACGGGTTAAACAGAATAACATCACTGCAGAAAGCTTATAAATATGGGAAATTCGGTGCAATTCCGAATATAGACTGAAAATGGAAACAAAAAATCCTATTTACATTGTCGGGGAAGGAATAACTGAACAGTATTATTTTAAGCACCTCAAAAAACTTAAAAATTATAGGTGTATTGTAAAACCGAGATTTTTTGAGAAAACAAGTCTGGATGAAATTCAGAAAACAACTGACAAACTATTATCCGGTGATGTGACTGTTGTATGCGTGTTTGACACCGATGTTTCTGTAATAAATAAAAAAGAAGCCGAAAAACTGAAAAAATTCATCAAAAAATATGAAAGAAACAAAAATGTTATAATTTGCGACAGTTTACCTGCGATAGAATTCTGGTTTTTACTTCATTTTATTAAAACCAACAGGTCTTTTCACAACAACTCTCAACTTTGCAATGAGCTGTCCAAACATCTGAGAAATTATGAGAAAAAAGAACATTTTCTTGAAAAAGAAGAATGGGTTCTAAAGCTCGTCACAAAAATGGATGCAGCAATTAACAATGCAAAAACTATAGCTTTGTGCGGCCCTTATTCAAATGTTTATAAGGCAATAGAATTATTGAACAATCAGCAAATATCTAACGATTAGAATAATAAGAAAGTTTTCAGATGTGGTTGACTCTTTCAATGTCAGAAAAGAGATATCCGGTAAATGGAATCATCTATTTCTAAAGTTTCTCCTGACGGAGTAATGACTGCTGAGAATCTGACTTTATCTTTATATGTTTCTCTGAAAGCAATGAGTCCGGAAAGATCTTTTTTTCTTATATCACTTTTCCATTTGCATTCAAAGGCATAAAGCTTCCCCTCTTTTTCTATTACAATATCAACTTCAGCACCTGAAGATGTCCGCCAGTGATAAATGTCGGCAGGGATCATTGCAGAAGATATGACTGCTTTGAATTCATGGAGAACTCTGCTTTCAAATATTGATCCAAGAAGGGGGTGAGTGATAAGAGTTTCTTTGGAGCTTATCTGCATTAAGTGGCAGATCAACGCAGTGTCAAATAGTGTTCCTTTCGGCATTTGAGTAAGTCTTTTTATTACATTTCCTATATATGGCTGAGTCATGCTGTATATTGAGCCGGCTGAAAACCAGTCAATCCAGCGGTTTGCTGTGGGAGAAGAAACTCCGATATCTCTTCCGAGCTGACTTTTATTGATTAACTGAGACGAAAGAGGTGCAAGAAGTTTAAGAAAAGTGGCAAGCTTCAACGGATCTACTCCCGCATACATTTCAGGAATATCCCTTTCAATGTATGTTTTTATATAGCTTTCAATATAAGAATTAATAAAAACATCCGGCTTTTCAAGAAGTCCGGGAAGACCGCCTCTGATCAGTTCTGCCGCCGGCTCAACGGTTGTTTCAGTTTTTTCTGAAGGGGGCTGTCCTTTCTCAAGAACTTCTGTAAGCCAGTGTTTCTTTTTACCATTTCCTTTTTTTTCGCTTACACTCATAGGATAAAGGTTCATTATCAGAACTCTGCCGGCAAGAGATTCCTTAAGGTTTTTCATAAGATTAAACTGCTGTGAGCCGGTAAGCACGAATCGTCTCTTTTCACCTGAATCAACACACATTTTTATTGCAGATAATATTTCCGGTGCGTATTGAATTTCATCAATGATAAGATCCTCCTGAAAGTTCTTTAGGAGGAGCGAAGGTGATTCCTTTGCCATTTTTCTTATTGTATAGTCATCAAAAGAAATATATCTGAACTTCTCTCCCAGAATTTTTTTCAACATTGTTGACTTTCCTGTCTGTCTCGCTCCGCTTAATGCAATAACAGGAAAAAATTCGATAGCTTTTACGATGTTTTCTTCAATCATCCTATGCAAATACATCTCTTCACCTCAAAGAAACAGCCTCCAAATCACCTTGTAATTTTAACGCCTGACATTAAATTTGCAAGGTTTTCGTCGTTTTCCTTAAAAAATAAATCAGCCATATCAAGGCAGATGTCAGAATGAAATTTATGACTGCGTAATAGTGGAGTGAAACATTTCTGACAAAAACAATTACGAGAATGCTGGCAATAATACCTGAAATGAAACCGGCAAGAGCACTTTTTGCATCAATTTTCTTTATTACGGCTCCGCAGACAAAAAGGGCAAGAAGTGGTGCTCCGAGCCCGTTCACAACTTTATTGACCGTTTCAAATATTGGACCCATTCTGCCGATAGGAAATGCAAAAATAATGGCAGATGCACCGATTAATAGAGAAACGATCCTTGCCTTGGCAATTGAAAAAGAACGCTCTTTCCCAATGACCGGCATAATATCAGTGAAAAATGCACAACTGCATGAATTTATTCCTGAATCAATGCTTGACATCATTGCGGCAAAAAGGGCGGCAGAGAGCAGTCCGGAAACTCCGGCAGGAAGTGAAGCCATGAATATTTTAAGAGTTTCAAGGAAATTTCCGTTTATCCCGTGGCGTATGCTGAAGCCCTTTAAGATCAGTCCGAAAACAGCAACAGAAACAATGACTCCCGAGGCGGCAAATGCATTTAAAATTATCCCTTTTTTAACTTCACTTTCATTTTTTGCACTGAAATATCTCTGAACAACTACCTGATCGACCCCGTACCTTGAAAGAAATGCCACTGCAACACCGGTAAAAGTGCTGAAAATGGAGATCCTCACATCTGGACTTAATGAAAATATTGAGCTGTCAAAAGGATCAAACGGTGTCAGTCTCCCTGAATCAGCAATTGTTGAAAACAGCTCTGACATTCCGCCGTCAAAACTCGAAACCGAAATGAAGATTATCCCCAAAAGGGCGATCACTATAACAAAAAACTGCATCATATCTGTCACCATGACCGCTTTCATTCCTCCGCTCACAGTATAGATAAGTGCTGTTATCCCGCAAAGAAGGATGACCGTTTCAAGAGGAATTGAACTTACCGAAGCAAGAGCAACCCCGGCCGCATAAAGGGAAACCGACATCCATACTGTTTTCCAGAGAATGAACATAATTCCTGCGGCAGTTCTCACTGACCTGTCAAACCTGATCTCGAGATATTCATAAGCTGAAGTGACATCAGCACTTTTATAAAAAGGGATGAACCATTTAAGGACAGGGTATATCACAATAAAGAACATCGGAACCGAAATCAGGACATAAAGACCCTGACTGAAAACCTCTCCTGTCACCGAAACAAAATTAAGTGTGCTGAATGAAGTGACCATCACGGAGATCCCGATCATCATCCATCCCATCTTCCTGCCGGCAAGAAAATAGTCCTTTACCGACTCATTTCCGGCTGAAAAGAAGTGTCCTGCGGCAAGCACCGCAATGAAGTATATCGCAATGATAATAATATCGGTCATGGAAATCCTCCTTTTTCATGTTGAGATTACCGATTGCCGACCCTTTGTCAAAAAGTGTTTTTTTGCAAAAAAAATTTTAATGTATTATGCTCAATATGTTTTTTGTTAACTATCTTCTTTTGGAGGAAATGATATGCTGAATCTTAAGTACATTCCAAGTGTTGACCCTGAAGTGGCTGAAATCATCGAAAAAGAGGCGAAAAGACAGGAAGAGGGGCTTGAGCTTATTGCAAGCGAGAACTTCACAAGCAATGCTGTCATGGAGGCACAGGGATCTCTTCTGACCAACAAATATGCCGAAGGTTATCCGAAAAAAAGATATTACGGCGGTTGCGAAGTAGTGGACGAAGTTGAAAAACTTGCAATAAACCGTGCATGTGAACTTTTCGGTGCTGAATATGCAAATGTCCAGCCCCACAGCGGTTCTCAGGCAAATATGGGTGTATATTTCGCAGTTCTTAATCCGGGTGACACAGTTCTTGCGATGAACCTTGATCACGGCGGACACCTGACTCACGGAAGTCCCGTTAATTTCTCAGGAAAACTTTACAAGATAATTCCTTACGGTGTTTCACCGGTTGACGGAAAAATTGATTATGCCGAACTTGAGCGGCTTGCAGTTGAAAACAAACCGAAGCTCATTCTTGCAGGTGCTTCGGCATATCCGAGAGTTTTTGATTTTCCCAGAATCAGGGAGATCTGTGATAAAGTCGGGGCAATGATGATGGTCGATATGGCCCACATTGCAGGTCTTGTCGCGGCGGGAGTTCACCCGAGCCCTGTTCCTTATGCAGATTTCGTAACTTCGACGACACATAAAACCCTGAGAGGTCCAAGAAGCGGACTTATACTGGCAAAGAAAAAATATGAAAAAGAACTGAATTCCTCTGTTTTCCCGGGAATGCAGGGCGGACCGCTGATGCACATAATTGCCGCAAAAGCGATCTGTTTTAAAGAAGCGATGAGCGAAGAATTCAAGGTTTATCAGCAGAAAGTTGTTAAAAATGCAGCTGCCATGGCAGATGAGTTTAATAAAATGGGGTATCACCTGGTTTCAAAAGGGACAGACAACCACCTGATGCTCATTGACCTTCGCAACAAAGGTAAAACAGGTAAGATCACTGAAAAAGCACTCGACAAGGCACATATCACAGTGAACAAGAACATGGTTCCTTTTGACGATCAGTCACCATTCATTACAAGCGGTATCAGGGTTGGAACACCATTTCTGACAACAAGAGGACTTAACGAAGAAGATGTCCGCCTTGTTGCACGGCTTATGGACAAGATCATAATGAACATCAAAACAAACGAGTTTTCGCCTAAGATCGGCATTGATTCGTCTGTAATTGATGATTCCGTGATAGAAGAAGTGCGCGCTGAAGTTAAAAAGATCTGTCAGAAATATCCTCTCATCAGAAAGTAACTGTTAAAAAGCGGAAAAAACCATGAAATGTCCATTCTGCGGCTCATTTAAAGACAAAGTTATTGACTCCAGATCTACCAAAGATGATTCAGAGATAAGAAGAAGAAGGGAATGTGAAGACTGTGGCGGAAGATACACAACTTACGAACGGATCGAAGAAGTTATGCCGATCGTAAAAAAGAAAAACGGAGAAAGGGAACCGTTTGACCGGAACAAGATCAAAAAAGGACTTCTGATAAGCTGTCAGAAAAGACCCGTTTCAGCTGAAGTTATCGATCAGATCATAGATACGGTTGAAAAAACCGTTCAGGGATTTGAAAAAAAGGAGATCGAAAGCTCCGTGATCGGTGATCTTGTAATGCAGCAGCTGAAGAAAATAGACAAAGTTGCTTTCATCCGTTTTGCATCGGTCTATAAAGAATTCAGGGAACCCACTGATTTTATTACAGAAGCCAAAGAGGTTCATAAATGACTGTTAAGTTTGCGATCGTCGGTTGCGGAAGGATCTTAAAAAAACATCTTGAAGCAATCCGTGACATTGAAAAGGCGGAACTTGTCGCAGTCTGTGACATTATCAGCGAAAAAGCTGAAATTGCAGGCAAAAACGCAAATGTGCCGTGGTACACATGCTACAATGAAATGCTTTCAAAACACCCTGAAACCGATGTTGTTACAATTCTGACTCCAAGCGGAATGCATGCTGAGCATGTAATTGATATTGCTAATAAATTTAAAAAGCACATTGTTTGTGAAAAACCGATGGCACTTAAACTTGAAGATGCTGATCAAATGATAAAAACCTGCGACATCAACGGTGTTAAACTGTTCATTGTCAAGCAGAACAGATTCAACCTTCCGGTTCAGATATTAAGAAAAAAGATCCAAGAAGGCGGGTTTGGAAAAATTGTCATGGGAACAGTGAGAGTCAGATGGTGCAGAACTCAGAAATATTACGATTCAGATCCGTGGCGGGGAACATGGGCACTTGACGGCGGAGTGATCGCAAATCAGGCAAGTCACCACATTGATCTTCTTGAATGGATGCTCGGTGAACCGGTCAGCGTAATGGCGATGAACGGAACATATCTTTCAAAAATTGAAGTTGACGACACTTGTGCCGCAATAATCCGTTTTAAAAGCGGGGCTATCGGAATTGTTGAAGCGACAACGGCGACCAGACCGAAAGATCTTGAAGGGTCATTGTCCATTCTCGGCGAAAAAGGGAGCTGCGTGATCGGCGGTTTTTCAGTTAACAGAATGGAAGAATGGAACTTTGAGAATGAATCAAAAGAAACAAGAGATGAAATTCTTCAAAAATATAGTGAAAATCCACCGAGTGTATATGGATTCGGCCACATCAGATATCTTGAAAGTGTAATAGATTCAATACAAAACGGCACTCACGCCCTCGTTGACGGACTTGAGGGAAGAAAATCGCTCGAACTCATAAACGCGATCTATGAATCGGTCGAAACCGGCAAGGAAGTAAAACTGATGTTTGAACCCAAATGGTCTAAACTCGGAAGATAGATTCTTTTTTTGAAATTAGATATGGTTGTTTTAATCGCTGGAAAGCTGCTTAGTTTCTTTTTTTGTCAATTCATTGGCATTTGTTTTTGAAACGATCTTCTTTCCTGTCTTTTTTTCGATTTCTTTTCTTGTGTTTCCTGCTATTTTTCCACCTTGTTTTGCAATTTTTCTGTTCTCTTCAAAATTTTCAGGTTTTTTCTCTTTTGATATTTCAGTCGTGGTGGCTTCTGCAAGCATGTTAAGTACAAGTTCAAGATTTGTCATGTGGTCACGAAGATTTTCTTTCTTCAGACCTTTGTAGTTTTTATATTCTTTTGTTTTAAATCCGCTCCATGCTTCAGTTATATCATCTGTTAAGATTGCAAATTCATTCCCTTTTTTAACTCCTCTTTTTTCCCATTCGTCTGTAAGTTCTTTTCTGATCTCAATACTTTTCAACCGCTGATTTATCCACTCTTTTGAGTATCCTTTCCTTAAATATGTTTCCATCAAGCGGTCAATTCCGATTTCAGGGTCTTCAATCTCATCAATTCTTTCTCGACCTACTTTTGCCAGCCACATTTTAAATGGTTCAGCTTTTGGCGAAGGTATTGATTGTATCAGGCGAAACAACTGTTCTGTGTCTGCCACATCTGTTTTGTAATATTTCCCGTCAGAAGAGATCATTTTCAGTTGGTTACAATTTGTAACCGACTCGTTCCCTTCTTTTACTAATCTGTGTTTGAGCACTTTCCAATAATTATTCGGATTAGGACTTTCCGTTAATATTCCGATAACATCCACAATTGAAAAATACCATTTCTCTTCATCATCATTCCATGCAGAACGAACTCTTTTCTGCTCAAAAATTTTAATTGCCGTCTCTTTAGTCATTCAACACCTCAGAAAATTTTTCATTTTTAAAGATCATTCCGCTTTATACGCAAAAATCGAATCATCTGCAACTAAAAAATCTAACGCTAAATCGATAATGCAGAAATTCAGCTAAATATGCAGGAAAATGGATGAGATTTTCTTACTCGCTGGAAAACAGAATAAAGTTGAATTTTATATCCGTACTTCAATTTTACAAGGAAATGTTCAGGAAATGTTCAGTGAAGTAATCAAATTGCCAAAAAATAATTTCCTGATATAGTTGCATGTATTTTTTAACGGAGGGACAATGAGCATCAACCTCGTAACTGAGATAGTTTCTACAAGATCTCTAAATCACGACTCGTTTCTGCTTGAAGTTGCATTTAGCGAAAAGCCGGTTCCGGGTCAGTTTGTCATGCTGAGCATGGTGGATGGAAGGACGGATCCTTTTCTTCCAAGACCGATTTCGGTTTTTGACTGGAATGATGGAGTTTTATCGCTTCTGATAAAAATTGCGGGGCGCGGAACTGAGCTTCTTTCAAAAATGAGAGTTGGCGAAAAGCTTAGAGTTGTCGGGCATTTAGGCAACAGCTTCCCTGATTCGGAAGGGACTGTTTATTATGTCGGAGGCGGCATCGGTGTTGCACCTTTGCTTTATGCGGCAAAGAACTCAAAAGCAAAAAACAAAGTGTTCTTTTTAGGTTTTAAGAACGATGAGGCGGTAATAGCTTTAGAGTTTTTTGAAAAATACGGCAAAGTGATTCTCTGCACCGATGACGGAAGTTGCGGAATAAAAGGATATCCCCATCAGGCACTTGAGAACATGCTGAAAAATGAAAAAACTCCCGATCTGATATGCACCTGCGGACCGGAAATAATGATGGAGAGCGTTCACAGGACTGCTTCAATTCATAAAGAGATAAAAATTTATCATTCACTCGAAGCAAGAATGGGCTGCGGAATCGGCGCCTGTCTTGGATGCAGAGTTGAAACAAAAGGGGGAAATTATCTTGTCTGTAAAGACGGACCGGTGTTTAACGGATACGATGTTTTTTAATCTATGACAAATAAGAAAAAAAGATTTTCACTCACAAATCAGATATTTTTTGCTCTTATTGCCGGAGCACTTACAGGGGTCATTCTCAACATTGTTTCGGCAGGTCAACATATCGGATTTATTAACAATTGGCTTATTTCCGGTCTTTTTGAAATTGTCGGAAAAATGTTTATTTCAGCAATTCGGATGCTTGTTGTTCCGCTTGTTCTGACGAGCTTAATCTGCGGAGCGGCAGGGATAAATGACATAAAAAAACTTGGGCGTGTCGGTGGAAAAACTCTCATATTTTATCTTTCAACAACTGCAATTGCCGTTACAATCGCTTTGATCGTTTCATATATCATTGACCCCGGAATCGGCTTTCAAACAGAGATTCAGGTGGCAGAAAAGATTGAAACACCGGTTCTTTCAATTGCCCAGACGATATATTCAATTGTTCCTGTCAACCCTTTTGCCGCTTTTTCAGAAGGGAACATGCTTCAGGTGATATTTTTCGCTCTTGTTTTCGGTTTTTCGATGGCGGCTCTGGGTGAAAAAGTTCAGAATGTGAGAACTCTGATCGAGCAGTTAAATGAGATAGTTATGAAAATGATCATGGTCGTGATGGCAACTGCCCCTTTCGGAGTTTTCGCCCTTGTCGCCAATGTTTTTGCAAAGGAGGGCTTTTCAGCATTTGTTCCGCTGATGAAATATATAATCTGTGTGACTGTGGCACTTTTGATCCAGTTTTCAGTTACTTACGGACTTGCATTGAAAATATTCGCCCGTCTTTCACTAATTACTTTTATAAAAAAATTCTATTCCACAATGCTTGTCGCTTTTTCAACTGCTTCAAGCAACGCAACCCTTCCTGTCACAATGGAAACTGCTGAAAAGGAAATGGGAGTTTCAAATAAGATCGCATCATTCACTCTGCCGCTTGGAGCAACTGTCAATATGGATGGAACTGCGATAATGCAGGGTTGTGCCGTTGTTTTCATTTCTCAGGTTTACGGCATTGATCTTTCTTTGACGGCACTTTTAACTGTTGTCCTTACTGCAACGATCGCAAGCATCGGAACAGCGGGCGTTCCAAGTGTCGGGCTGATAACGCTCTCGATGGTCCTCACTCAGGCGGGACTGCCGGTTGAAGGAATCGCCCTCATAATGGGAATCGACAGAATACTCGACATGATGAGAACCGCCGTAAACATCTCAGGTGACACCGTCGTAACGCTCATCGTCGCCAAAAGTGAAGGGGAACTCGACGAATCGGTCTTTAATCAGTAAAACAGCTGAATCCCGCAAAAAGTGTCGGATTTTAACACTTTTATCATGTAAAAAGTGCTGGATTTTACATTTTTATCTTGCAAAAAGTGTAGTTTTGACACATTATTTACATGCAAAAAGTGTAAAAGAGGTTAAAAATGAAAAGATTTATTTTACAGAAACTGATCGAATGGAAAGAGCGGAACGGAAGAAAACCGCTGTTGCTAAGAGGCGCCAGACAGGTTGGAAAAACATGGATATTGCAACATTTCGGTGAAAATTATTTTCCCGGAGTTCATTACCTGAACTTTGAAAAAGATAAAAACCTCAACTCACTTTTTTCAAACTCGCTTGATCCTGAAACAATTTTAAATAATTATGAGCTGGTTTATAACACTACTGTCAATGAGAGTGATCTGATAATTTTTGATGAAGTTCAGGAATCACCCAACGCCCTGACTTCTTTAAAATATTTTGCTGAACTTAAACCCAGCCAGCCCGTTTGCGCCGCCGGATCAAATATCGGGATTGTTTCTTCAACGGCAGGATTTCCGGTTGGGAAAGTTGAAGATATCATTATGTATCCCATGAATTTTTCTGAGTTCCTGCAAGCCATACAACCTGAGCTTGCTCAATTCATAAAAGAAAAAAAGGATTTTTTGCCAATTCCTGAAATTCTTCACAAAAAACTTATTGATCTTTTTCTTCATTTTTATGTAACAGGAGGACTTCCTGAAGCTGTATCAGAGTTTGTCAACAACAGGGAAAACACAAAAACCGCATTTGAAAAGACCCGTATGATCCATGAACGGCTCATTTTTAATTTCGTGTCTGATTTTGCTAAACATGCAGGGGCAGTAAATGCAGGTCACATCCATTCTGTTTTTGATCATGTTCCGCAGTATTTAAGCACCGCTGTTGATAATTCCATTCAGCGGTTCAAGTTCAAGGATGTCATTCCGGGAAAATCGAGATACGCAGATCTTGAAGGCCCGATTGACTGGCTTATAAATTCAGGTCTTCTGTACCGGATCAATATTGTCGAAAAATCGGAGACACCTCTTATAAGCTACCGCAAACACAACATATTTAAGCTCGCATTGTTTGACGCAGGACTTCTTCACACAATGCTGAATATTTCGTTTTCACAGATCATTCAGCAGAATTATGGCTCTTTTAAAGGATATATCGCTGAGAATTTTGTCGCAGGTTCACTTGTTTCAAACCGGTTCTCGCCACTTTTTTCATGGCAGCGCCGCCAGTCTGAAATTGAATTTCTAATTCAGCATGAAGGGAATATCATTCCGGTTGAAGTTAAGTCCGGCTCAAGAACAAAAGCAAAAAGCTTGTCAGTTTATTCAGAAATGTATTCACCGGAAATTAAAGTGATCGTAAGTTTAAAAAACATCGAACTTACTAACGGAAAAACCCTTCACATTCCACTTTATCTCATTGATAACCTGCCGGATTATCTGGGGAAGTTGATTGATTAACCGTTTTGTTATGGAGATTAAAACTCTAAAGTCGTTTCATAATCATCGTAAACTACTTTTATCTTTTCGACTTTTGTGAGATCCTGAGATTCATTTGAATATTCAACAGTCATTTTTTTTGGACAGACACATGTAACATTTTCATTTGGCCAGATGTCTTTTGACTTTGGATAAAGAATAAGCTGAGTTATGTCAGATGCATCAGCTTCAATTTCATATCCATGTTCAAAGCCTTCACAGGCAACCATCGACTGATAATAGAAACTTATTTTGTTTGCAGTTTTTTCAATCAGTATTACGGCACGATCTAGTTCTTCCTGAACAAGATCTGAGTCATCTGTTTCATTGTCTGGAACAAGCATCTCATCGGTCTCTTCAGTGATCTCAACCTTAGGCTGGACAACTCTTTTTGGTTGAACATTTGTAAGACATTCACTCATCTCAGCTTTTTCAAATGAATCTTCCCCACATGAAACAAGAAAAAAACCAAGTACCATAAAAATTACAACTTTCATCACAACACCCCTTAAATAAGTGAAAAAACGATTCTTTAGTAACGAAACATTGTTAATTTTATCAAAAAAAAAAAAATGCAAATGCTGATTAAAAAAATAACATTAAAAACATTTTTATCATGCAAAAAGTGTGGAATCGAACGGAAAAACCCACTACAAATCTTTAAGAAATTGGTGGGCCTGGATCATTTAACTACATGAAATAAGCAGATAAATTGCACAGTATTGAAAATTCGTTATAAAAACTTGAAATTTCAAGTTTGATGATTATTGTTAGTATAGTCAATTACTTGGAGGGTGACAATGTTACATAGGACTGAACATCTTGAACAGTTAAGAAAGTTGACTCAACAGTTTCCTGTGACTGCAATTCTCGGTTCAAGGCAGTGCGGAAAGACCACTCTTGCCCGTGCAATGGGGGGCGATCATTATTTTGATCTTGAAAATCCAAGAGACATGGAGCGACTTTCACAGCCGCAACTTGCTCTTGAATCTTTGAAAGGGCTTATTGTAATTGATGAGGTACAGCGGTTTCCCGATTTATTTCCTTTGATCCGTTTTCTTGTTGACACGAATAAAAATCAGAAATATCTGATACTTGGGTCTGCTTCAAGAGACCTGATCTCACAAAGTTCAGAATCTCTTGCAGGTAGAATCGGGTATATGTACCTTGGCGGTTTTTCAATAAATGAAACGGGAGGCGAAAATTGGCGGACACTTCTGCTTAGAGGTGGCTATCCCCGTTCTTTTCTTGCCGGGAATAATGAACAGTCATACGAATGGCGACAGCAGTATATAACAACTTTTCTTGAAAGAGACATTCCGGCTTTAGGCATTTCAATTCCATCTCTGACTCTTCGCCGTTTCTGGATAATGCTCTCACATTATCATGGACAGATATTGAATTATTCTGAACTTGCCCGTTCTTTTGGAATATCTGATTCTACGGTGAAAAGATATATTGATATTCTTTGCGGAACTTTTATGGTCAGGCTTCTTATGCCGTGGCATGTAAATATTTCAAAACGCCTTGTTAAAGCTCCGAAACTTTATATCCGTGACAGCGGTATTTTCCATACTCTTCAATCAATAACTTCTGATGAAGAGCTTCTTGCAAATCCCAAAAAAGGTGCTTCGTGGGAAGGTTTTGCTCTTGAAGAAATTGTCCGTACTCTCAAAAAGTCTGAAAATGAAGTGTTTTTCTATGCAACTCACAGCGGGGCTGAAATAGATCTTTTCTGGATGAACCGCGGGAAAAATTACGGAGCAGAATTCAAATTCGGCGATGCACCGTCCATAACCCGTTCAATGGGATCGTGCATAAATGATCTGAATCTGGAAAAACTTTTTGTAGTATATCCGGGAGATAAGCAGTATTCTCTAAGTGAAAAAATAGAAGTTGTTCCCCTTGGAAATTTTTTTACTGTTTTATCAAAGAACGAGCCGAAGTGATTAATAAATTTGTTTTTTAAGGAGATATCATGAGGTTAATTATCATTTTTTTCATTTTTTTATTACTTTTGAGTTGCAGTGACGGAAAATCGAATACAAACGATGAAGATCAATTTGTGAACGATGATGTCTCAGCCGATGAACTTTCACAAGTTGATGATGAAAAGATTGATGAAACTGAGAACGATTCTGATGCTGATGATGTTGAAGATGCCGCCACCTGCGAACACGGTGCTGTGAGAAACTGTGTCGATTTTGAATCATTTGAACGATGTGTCACCGGTTCGTGGACAACCATCATCCTCAAGCATAAAGGTTTAGAGTGGTCGTGTGTAAAGTCATATTGCAAAGAAAGTTCAGGCGAAAGAATGCCAAACATACAGGAACTCAGAACTCTTATTCAGAATTGCCCGGAAGTGGAATATCCAAAGCCGGAGGGACTGGATTCATGGTGTGAGATTGAAAAACTTTGTGTTGGATGCGATTATGATAAAAGTGGGAAATATAGTGTGTTTCTGGACACAGGTTGGCTCCGTTCTTCCTCGGTAACTGAAATTGATAACCAGAATCCGGTAATTTGTTTGAACTTCAGCAATGCAGGAATGGATATTTGTTATCTGACGGAAAAGCGCGATGCCAGGTGCGTGAGGCAATTACTATTTTTTTAAAAAATAATACTGATAACATTTGGATTGTTTGATTAAATCGGCTGTCGCTACAAATCTTTAAGAAATTCGTGTGCCTGAATCATTCTGACATCTTCTTTCATTTTGTTCATTTTGAGATTATGGACAATCTGATATTTTTTTACTGATTCATCAAAGAACGAGCCGAAGTGAAATAGATTTTTTGAAAAATTGTCGTCACTGAGCTTGACTTCTATCATCTGCAAAACTGATCCGTCAACAACTGTGAGAAAGTCAACCTCCCGTTTTTCCTTGTCTTTTATGAAATGAAGAGAGGTTTTACACCCCTGTGTATCTTCAAGAAAATGGAGTTTTTTAATGAGAGCACAAGCAACAGCGTTTTCAAGAGCGGCCGCTTCACCGTTTTCGACTGAACCGGTGTCATAAAAATAATACTTCGGCTCTTTGAGAATGGCTCTGGCAATATTTTTATGATAAGGCCGCACAGGAAAAATGACAAAAAGTTTTTCAAGGATCTCAAGCCAGAATTTTACTGTCGGAACAGAAACCTGGAGATCACCTGCAAGAGAACTGTATGAAACAGTTGAACCCACCTGATTTTTCAAAAGTTCAACCATTATCTCAATTCCTTTTATTTCACGCACTTTTTCAAGATCGAGCAGATCCTGTCTGATTATCACATCCGTGTGCTGACGGCGCCACCTTTTTGCAAAACTTTCACTCCCTTTTAAAAATGGTTCAGGAAATCCGCCGAGTTTCATTATGTTCTCAAGCGCCTCTTTTGAATCCATGAATAACGATGCCTCTGAAACATCAACCGGATGAAGGCGGTAATAAAAATGTCTTCCGGCAAGTGACTCCCCCCCTTTTTTGAAAGTGTCCATCCTTGCTGAACCGGTAACAAGAAGAGCTGGATTCACCCCTTCCTTGTCATAAACCCCCTTTATCCAGGATTTCCAGTTCTTCATTTTGTGAAGCTCATCAAAAATAACAAGCTCGCAATCTCTGTCCCACTCTTTTTTTAAGATAATTTTCCTGTCTTCTGAAACATCAAAGTTTAAATAGGCGAAGTTTGTGCCAAGTTGTTTTGAAAGTGTCGTTTTGCCAACCTGTCTCGGCCCTGACAGAAGAACAACTTTTGATTTAAGGTCCTTTAAAACAAAGGGTTCAAGGTATCTTTTCATTCTGTTCTCCACAATGAAAATACCCGACTATTTTAAAGCACACTTTAAATAAGTCAAGACTATTTTAAACTTTACTTTAAAATAGTCGGACAAAAACGCTTCTTGACAACAAATCCTGAATATGTGAATACTCGGCGATCATCTTTAAAAATTCTCTGTTCTTGATATTTCATCAACTCTTTATATAATCCTTTTTCAGCAGTGTGTGTTTTTACATATTTTTTCCGGAGGACATAATGAAAAAGCTTTTAATTCTTCTTGCTGTATCGGTTTCATTTGTTTTATTTTCTTCCTGTACTGTTGAAGATGACGAAGGAACAGATAACGAAAATGTTGTAGGTGATGAAAACAACTCAAAAGATGACAGCAATACAAAAAACGATTCAGACACAGTTGATAACAAAGATGATTCCGCGACTGAATCCGACAATGAAAAAACCGATGAAGGGGGAATGTATATTGAATGCACTCCCGGAGAAACAAGAGAGTGTTACGAAGGACCAAGCGGCTCAAAAGGGGTCGGAGCATGCAAGGCAGGGCTGTCAACCTGTGTCGTTGACGGAACTGACTGGAGCGAATGTGTCGGTCAGGTAACTCCGGGACCAGAAATATGCGGAGACGGAATAGATCAGGACTGCGACGGAAGTGACATGACAGCGGAAACCGCCATTGATATTGACGGTGACGGCTACACATATTGTGATGGCGACTGCTGTGAAACTTCATGGGACTGCAGAGGTGAACCGGACAAGATAAACCCGGGATCTTATGAATTTGATGACAATATGATCGATGACAACTGCAACGGCGAAGTGGATGAATTGACAATATGTGACGAAGGACTTGCGCTCGCAGTTAATGATTACCCAGGAAACGCCGAAAAGCTTGCAAAAGGAATGGGGGTATGTACAGGGCTTATTTCTGCTGAACTTTCGCTTGCAGGAGATCCTGTTCCTGAACTGATAGCAGATGAGCAGTGCGGAGGCAACGACGGAACAAGCTATACAAAAGCAAATCGGGAAAGTCTCACAATGCCTTATTATGACAACAAATATAAGACATTCGCCGTAGAACCTAAATTCGGCAGTGCGATGATGCCTCTTGAGGGAGTTGCTCTTTCCATTCTTTCAACTGCTGACTGGGATCTTCCCACACAGGATGCGGCATGTGCAACCCTTGATGCCGGTGACATGAAAACTTCAAGTAAAATACCTGAAGACTGGATAAATATGATGCCGGGATGCGAAATTCCCAAAGCACCTTCATGCGGAGGACAGCCGCCTCAGAGCGGACTCACCAATCAGTGTCAGGGGAAATCGATTCCTTCTGTCCAGGATCCGATAATGCTGACACTTAAACTGAAAGTGCCTTCAAATGCAAGAGCTTTTGAATTCAACCTTTTCTTTATGTCGATCGAATATCCGACAACGGTATGCAGCTCGGAAAATTACAATGATTTCTTTATCGCCCTTATAGATTCAACATATAATTCAAAAAACCCGGATGCTGAGTTTCAAAACCCTTATGACAAAAACCTTGCAAAGGATGAACTCGGAAATCCTGTCGGAGTTGACCTTGCGCCTGCCGGTCTTTTCAAGGCCTGTCACCCAAGTTGCGGCGGAGCACTTTCAAACACGAACCCCTACGGATTCTGTGAAGGTGACCAGATACTTGCAGGAACCGGTTTTGAAGCAAAAACCGTTATGGGAATGTGTAGTGGAAGCGGTGGAACCGGCTGGCTCAAAACAACCGGAAATGTTGAACCGAATGAAGAAATAACTCTCCGCCTTGCACTCTGGGAACAGGGAAGTGTCGCATACGGGCCGGATCACTCTTGGGATTCAACAGTTGTTCTTGACGGATTCAAATGGCTTCCATTACCCGGAAAACCCGGAACTCAGGAAAAGTAATTCGTGAACTAGTCGTGAACTGTGAGTTGCGAAACAGATGACGGATGGTAGAGAGACCTCTCCTTAAATCACTCTCCTCAAGGAAAGGGACTTTAATTAAGCCCGTCCCTTCAGGGGTAAAGGTTTGGGATGGGGTCTAATTATTGGAGGTTTTTGATGCGTAACATATTAATTATACTGCTTTTATCATCTTTCTGGTCCTGTGCCTCGTGTAACAGCAGTAACCCCGAAACCGACCAGGACTCAGGTAGTCTGCCGGATAATGACACAGTGTCAGACACGGATCAGTCGGATCAGAACACGGATAGTGATTCAGCATCGGATGCAGATATTGTCTGTGAACCGTATACTGGTGAATGCGAGCTTTCTGAAACCAAGGTATGCAGAAACGGATCAGTCTATCAGTGTGAGCATATTGTAACTGACGGCTGTGTGACAGGACATTCATATAAGCTTGTTAAGTCATGTGATTATTCCTGTGAAGTTGAAATCGAACCTTCTTCCGGTATAAAGGGAGTTGCAAATTGCGGGGAATATCCTGATGTTGATGATCCTGACTACTGTCCGAAGCTTACAGAGATAGATTTTCCGCTAAAAGACAAAGACGGTAATATGACACTTTGCAGGCCCTGCGACAAACCCACAGAAAAAGATCCTCACTGCATAGCAAATATCTGGAAAGATTCAAATGAACGGCTCTGTGTTGATGAACCTGAACATGACTGCTGCGGTTATCCATGTGAAATGACTAACTTGAAGCCGAGAACTAAGAAACATATGGAAATTCTTGCAGAAACTGATCCTGACTATCTTTATGCTATGGCTCACTCCGGCTATTCTCTTGACCGATGTGACATAATGGTTAATCCCAGATGGTGGGGAACAGGGAATTACACCTTCAAAACATTTGGAATGAGTGAAGGAAAGATTCTTCTGAATATGACCAATATAAAGGTTGACTGGCAGAAATATCCCGGGGGACCTTTGCTTGCTGAGTTTGATACAAAAACACTGAAGTATAAAATTTTAACAGGGCAAGCTATGGATAATATGGCTTATTATAAGGGAGCTGTATTGATTTTATTGGGAGGCGGGGCACCATTTGGTAAATATATAACCTATCGCTACAAGGACGGAAAAATGGAACTTGTCTATCCGAATCAGCTCTGGGATTTTGCCCTGACTCCGGCACTCAATGGCAAGTGGGCATTCGGAAGCATCAATGAAGGTAACAGTGAAGGGGCAAAGATCAAATATGCGAAAGTCGGTGAATGGGAGTGGACGGAAATTGGAAAAGGAAGCCAGTACAGACCTTTTCTTGTGGGAGATAAGGTCACTTTCTATCTGGATAATTTTAAAGGATACCAGTGTGATCTTTCAAAGTCTCCCGAGTCACTTGATGACTGTATTTTATTAAACAGAGAAAATGAAGAAATGTGGTCTCCGGTAATGGATTTAGACAATGAACAGAATAATCATATTGTTTATTATACATCAACAAGCAAACCCACAACAGTTGTAAAAGTTGATGTGTCGAAAGCTCCTTTTAATTATGAAGAATTTGAACTGGATGTTTCTCCGGACGGGCCCCTACTAACAACAGTGGTTGACGAGGTGCATGGCAATCTATTGTCATTTAAACTGGTTTATGGTCCCAGTTACTCCGAAGCAGACAGACTGACATGCTTTTATCGTTTAGATACAAAAAAAACCTTCTGTACAAAGCATGTTCCCTGGGAATATGAGGGAAAGACAGGAGGCCAGACTGATATGGGGGCTGATACAATTGAAAACCATATTCTTCTCTGGCAGGATGATGGACGCGAACAACTAAAGGCAAGGGATATGGAATGTTACTGTGACTGGAATCCGGAGCTCTGTCCTTTTGATGATTATATACCGAATACAGACCATCCCAAAAGAGATGGTTTTAGAGAAGAACGCTGCGAAGATAAGACGAAATGCGATTATACGGATATCCCGTAACAACTTTTAAACCATAATTTTTCCAGAACTGACCAATTTACTTTAACTTTATAACAACTCTTATTGCGGTATATTCTCATGTATTGAAATTCACTGGGTGAAAAGAGAACCGATCAATCTGAAGTCATTTGAAATTCTATTCTGTCAATAATAAAATAACCTGACTTTTTCTCTTTAATGTTCCGGGGCTGAATTTTTATTATGTTCAGCCCCTTTTTAAAATCCATTGCAAACTCAGTTTCTGACAATTTGTTCTCAACGCCTGAAAAATTAACAACACTGGAAAATCTGCCGGTTGACACTCTGAACTTTGCTCCAGCCGGAGTTTTTGCATGATGTATCCTGACAATATATCTCCCCTCTTTCTCAAAATACTGTCCGAATGAATAGTGTTCAGAATTATCAATAAATCTGCAGAAAAAGAATTTTTTTCCGGAAATAAGTTCCGGTTCAAGCTCAAAGCCGGCATATTTATCTATATATTTCCATGCAGGATAAGCATTGCAGTAATCAGGGCTTCCGCTTAACGGCCACTCCTTGTCCTCAAGTTCGACACTCATTATGTCCGGTAACTCCTCTTTTTTCAGCTCAATGATGTCGGGAAGCCTTTCTTCAAACCACTCTTTGTTGAAATTGACAAGATATGCGCTCTTTTCAGGATAGTGGTTCATAAGGCGGCGATTCTGAAACGGCCCCAGATCGCGGGCAAAGATCAGATCGTTGCTGTCAATGTCATGTATGTTCATGGTTGCCATCCCTGAGCTGTAAAAACTGTGAGGATTTATGAAAATCAACCCTTTTTTGATATTTTTTTCTTCCAATGCTTTATAAAGAAGAGGGTCTGCGCCCCAGAAAGCAAGACGGTGCGGCTTAAAAAATGCAGGAGCGGCCGCAAAATACTGAAAAATTATTCCTGCAACAAAAAACGCTGAAAAAAGATTGACCGGTCTTAAAAGCGGATTTTTGCTCTTTATGTTGAATTTATTAAAGAAAAGCATTATTCCTCTTGATGCAAGGATCATGAGAAAAAACGCCGCCTCGTAATAATATCTCGGCCCATATACATTTCCGTCAAAATAGAAAAAGAAATATGTGAAAAAGATAATAAGAAAACAGAAAAGAACAAACAAATCTTTCTTAAATTTATCTGTATTTGTTTTAAAAAGAAACATTATCGAAATGAAAATAAACATCAACGGATGGAAGAACATCCCGTAGACAAGCTGATTAAGCCGCAGATATGTCGTATAGACCGCATGGGTGAATGTGAGTCCTTCTGCCGGCAGATCGATCAGTGTGGCATGTCGGCATCCATTGCCAAGTCCAAGCCGCATACAATCATCAACCGGTTCCGAAATGTTCCAGTAAACTGAGTGTTTACCAGTAAGAACTGCTCCTGAAAAAATGTAGTGCGTGTAGTTAAAAAGAAGGAAAAAAAGAAAAATTATAGATCCCGAAATCAGCATACTTTTAATAAAATTTCTGCCACCGGCAAAAAACGCATAGAAAAGAACGATCGAGAACAACACAAAAAGAGCATTCTGCGGTCTTGAGAACATCAGTGCCGATATTAAAAGCGCAGAAATCACAGTGTTCCTTACAAAATCTTTTTTTAAACTCTTTATTGCAAAGAGAACAGCTCCAAGTGTCAGAAAAGCACAGAGCGAATGGCTCATCCATGTTCCGCCCATCGACGAAAGAAACAGAGAAAAAGATGCAAGCATCATTGATAGAGAGGCCGTGTGTCTGTCATAAAGCTCTTCAGCTATCCTACCTGAGAAATATATTGAAAATGATGAAAGAAGCGGATTTAACAGAAACGGAACTTTGAAATAAAGGAATGGTGCAAGAACTATA